>Ga0247823_10000282_pt1 | contig 44047 bp, 46 predicted proteins | sample 13C_PalmiticAcid_2_FD_192426 | JGI IMG/M metagenome (GOLD analysis project Ga0247823, IMG submission 192426) | Soil microbial communities from agricultural site in Penn Yan, New York, United States - 13C_PalmiticAcid_Day30 | ecosystem: Environmental > Terrestrial > Soil > Agricultural land... | reverse complement strand
GTAAACTTCGATGTGGGTCACGGCGCGGGGCCAGTTGTCTTGGTGGCGACCGATAAAATCACTCAATGCTAGGCCGCTGATCGAAAAGCCCCCGAGCTGAAGTTGCTGATGGGCCGAAGAAAAACTCCCCACGATGCGGTCGAGAAAATTGGCGTAGGTATGCGGGTCCATGTTGTCCATGCCGATCAGGTCATCGCCGTGAAAGGGAAGCAGCGGAACGAAAACGTTGTACCCATCGGCGGCGTAGGTCTCGGCTAATTGGGCCATCGACGAAGGATCTTCGAAGAGCCCGTGGAGCAGCACGATGTTTTTGGTGTTGGTGTCGTTCCAGAGCAGAATGGGCTCGAGGGACGGGTTGCCGGCGGCGGTCTTTTGCTCTTGCACCATGGTGAGCACGTCGGGCGGCGGCGGCACCGCGAGGGCCGAGTGGAAGGTGTAGAGAGCTCCGATCAATAGTGGAGTACCCACGAAACGTCGCATGGGCTCAGTTTAACCCGGTCTCCCGGGAGGGGAGGGTGTCAAAAAACCGAAAGGTTTGCTCGTCTAAATGCGTCGTAGGGAAGTCAGTTCGAGGTGCTCGCCGTCGATCTTGGCGGGCATGGCGGAGCCTTTCCAGCGAGCGCTTTGGTAGGCGTGGTAGCGGGTTTTGAAGGACTCCACCTCGGCCTCGATGATGGCGTTGAAACCCATTTCGGCGGCCATAAAGGCCATGCGCAAAATGGTTTCGCGGCGGTCGTCGCAGTCGGGCACTTCCACGCGGCGGGTGTGGCGCTGCAATACGCGAATATAACCGGGGTAAGCCTTGGAGAGGTAGTACACGTCTTTGGCCTTTTCGCTCATCTCTTCGTAAGCGTGGAGTGCGGGCACGACTTGCTCATCGTAGCAGCGCACGCAGTAACTCTTGTGCTCGAGGTACGGGGCCCGTTTGGCTTGGTAGAGAAAGGCATCGGCCGGCAGGGTCTCTTGGCAGGATTTGCAGATCGAGGCGTGGCAGAGCTCACAGGTTTTGGGAGCTTTGGGCTTTTGGCAGACGGCGCAGGGTTCGGACATGACGGAGGTGGAGATAACCCACTTTGGGGGTCATAACCAAGGGCAAAATAGGTTTGAACCCCGTCGGCGCGAGAATTAGCGCCTGGGCATGCGATGTTCGACGAGGTGGTTGATATCCTCGTCAATCCTCGCCGCGGCGGTGGAGAGATTGATCTTAACAGTATCGCGGCCACCCGTGGCGTCTTTGGAGCGGATGATCTCACGGATGGTGATGGCTTTGCCGTTTTCGTCGTAGCCAATCAGCTCTCCCGAATAGCTGCCCATCGCGGTGGGGCTGCCTTCGCGCGTGTCGACTTCACCTTGTGCGGCCGTTTTGATGCGTGCACGTAAAGTATTTAAGGTTTCATCGCTGACCTTTTCGTTGACGATCACCTTTTTGCGGGGCGGGCAGCATTCCTTTTCGCTGACCTTGAATTGACCATCGTTGTAGATCTCGATGTAGCTACCGTTGATTTGGTTTTCGTAGCGAAACTTGAGGAGCAGTTTCGCTTCTTCGGCAAAGGCCGAGCTAGCGACAAAAAAGAGTGCGGAAAGCATTTTGAGCGATGTTTTCATAACTCCCGCTTAGGATCTGCAGGACGAGCGAGATACCTAAAAAGGCTTACAGGATCCCTTATCTTGGCGAAAGCCAGGGGCTATTGAAGTGAACGAACGTAGATTGATCTCGCGGCCTCTTCACTGCTCAGCCAATGCGGTTCTAGCTTCGTATAACCAGCCACTTCGAATTCTTCGGTTAAACCCGGCCACAGGACAGCGACGCCGTGCCGTTGAATGGCCGAGGCGTCGAAGGGATAACCTTCGATAGCTTGCCATCCCAGTTTCTTTCCATAGGTAGCCAGAGCATCCAGAACCTCCGGAGTTCGGCCCCGTCCGCGAAATTCCGGGAAGGTGTTGAAGCACATGATCGCCGCCGTATGGGCGGCGCTTTCGCCGATCGAGGCGACACGCTTCCATGCCCAGTAAAATTCCGGCAAGGGTCCCACGGCGATCCACGCCATCGGAACGCCATTCTCGTAAGCGAGGACACCTACGTGAAATCCGGTTTTCAGTTTGGTGCGCACACATTCGCGAAATTTGGTGGGATTCGCTTTTTTTTCTTCATCGTACTTTTGGATAGAGTCTGGCTTGATGTGCCACCACGAACAGTAGCAAGGCTTTGTTTTATCTAAGGTAGTGACAAACTCGTAGTCATGAAAGTTGCCGTCGGAAAGCTGTTGAATTTCAATGGCCACATTCTCCGACTAATCGAGTTTTAGGGCTAAGCAAATGCCATGGGTTCCGAAAAATGGCGGAGGGGGTGGGATTCGAACCCACGATACCCTTTCAGGTACTCCGGTTTTCAAGACCGGCGCGATCAACCGCTCTGCCACCCCTCCGTGGGTGAATATCGCCCAGCTTGGGCGGCTCGAGCCTGAGAAGAAATAGCATGCTGACCGTCTTTTTGCTAGATCGGCGGCATGGATTTCCGGCTAAGACCCTTTCGGGCCGATCATGTGCCCACGCCACGCGAGAGCTCGGCGATTTTGGAGCTGGCACGCGGCCACGAGGGCCTGGACCTGGAGATCGGCTGTGGAGTGGGGATGCACGCCATCCGCTATGCGCGCGAAAACCCACGCCGTTTTCTGGTAGCCGTGGAGCGCACGCAGGAGAAATTTCGCGGCTTTGCCTCGCGCTTGGCCCACCACGAGGCGCTGCCCAACCTCCTTGCTCTCCGCGATGACGCTGTCTCGATTGTGACGCATGCGATCCCGGCCGGTGCTCTCGACCGGGTCTTCTTGCTCTATCCCAATCCCTATCCCAAAGAATCGCAGGCCAACAAACGCTGGCCTCGCATGCCTTTTCTTACGCGGCTGCATGCCAGCCTTAAGTCCGGAGGCACGCTCACACTTGCCACGAACGAGGCCTTTTACGCTGCTGAAGCTCGCGAATGGCTCACGGGGCTTGGGCTCTTCGATTTGGCTACAGATCGCGAGTTTCGACTTGCCGATGTGGGCTCTATCGAGCTTCCCGTGGCGCGCACGCACTTTGAAAAGAAATACCTGCGCGCCGGTCAGTCCGTCTACGATTTGACCTTCATTGCTCGCTAGCTCATCAGGCGGAGCTGAACCTTGCGATGAGTCTTGGGTCAACGCTTTAAAATCGGCGCCAAAAAGGATTCCAGTTTTTGCGCGATGAGTGCGTAACCTTCTTTGTTGGGATGTATGGTGTCCGAGAGGTTGAGCTTGGGGTTTTGCGTGATTCCTTCGAGCAGAAAGGGATAGAGCGGCACGCCAAATTCTTTAGCGAGCTTGGGATAGGTGGCACCAAAGGCTTTGCGGTAGGCGGGCGCGAAGTTTGTGGGGAGCTGCATGCCGAGAAGGATCACCTTCACTTTACGCTCCTTCAAGGTTTTGAGCATCTTGCGCAGATTGGCTTCGAGTTCGGGCACGGCGAGTTGCCTGAGGCCGTCGTTGGCGCCGACGCAAAGCAATGCATAATCAAAGGGACCCTTTTTGAGCGACCACTCGAGCCTAGCGAGGGCCTGGGCCGAAGTGTCGCCGCTCACGCCGCCGTTGGTGATCTCTACTTTGCTGGCTTTGGCATTGTTCAGGAGCACTTCGAGCTGCTTGGGGTAGGAGTCCGCAGGCGGCAGTCGGTAACCTGCGGTAAGTGAGTCGCCGTAGGCAAGGATCTTAACGGTGGGGACACCCGCATTGAGATTGGGCTTTACGTCATTGGCGAAAACATTCGTGGACAAAGTCGCAAGTCCCAGATGCAATGTGGTGATGATCACGGCGAAAAGTCTGACAAAGCGTTTCATGAGTGGTTCCGATCATATCACCGTTCTGAGCGATCTCTCACTGGAGATTGCGGCAGGATCTTGGGCGCTTTTTTTGGGGCCTTCGGGAGCGGGCAAGTCCACACTCATATCCATCCTCGCCGGACTCGAGGTGCCCGATACGGGCGAGTTGTGGGTGGCGGGTGAGAACCTCGCCCAGATGAATGAGGATGAGCGCACCAAGTTTCGTGCGCAGAACGTAGCCTTCGTGTTCCAGAACTTTCGTCTGGTGCCCACGCTCACGGCCTTTGAAAACGTACGCCTCGCGCTAGAAATTTCGGGAGCGAAGCACGCCGAAACCTCAGCCCACGAATGGCTCGACCGAGTGGGACTCGCGCGGCGCGCTGATCATTTTCCGGGCCAACTCTCGGGTGGCGAGCAGCAGCGCGTGGCACTGGCTCGCGCCTTTGCCACCAAGCCCAAAGTGCTTTTTGCTGACGAACCCACGGGCAACCTCGACTCCCACACCGGCCGCGCGGTGCTCGACCTCATGGGCGAAATGCAGAGATCAGTGGGCACGACGATCGTGATGGTCTCGCATGACGAAGAGATCACCAGACGCGTGAACGTCGTACACCGACTCAAAGACGGCCAATGGGTGGTGTGAGCTCATGCATCCAGGTCTGAAATATCTCATCAAAACTTATCGCCCACTCAAGGGTTGGAGTGCGGCGTGGGTTTACGCCGCTTTGGGGCTCGGCATTGCCGCCATGGTGATGCTCTTTCGCTTTGCCGAACGCGTGGAGCTCACGGTCAACAAGGACGCGCGCAAGTTTCTTGCCGCCGATTACCAAATTCAGTCGCGCCGCAAACCCACCGAAGATGTGATGCGAGTGGCGCGTGCGGTCACGGGCGGTGATAAGGCCCTGGCACTGCAAAGTGACCTGGTGGCCTCGAGCACACTGCCCTCGGGCGAATTGCTCACGGTCTCTCTGCGCGCTCTGGAAAACAACGCCTACCCCTTTTACGGAACCTTTCGCCTCGCTCCTCAGCTTGGCATCGAAGCCTTACGCGCAAACGGAGCCTACGGAGTTTTTGTCGACGCTTCGATGCGTGAACGTGGGCTACAGCTCGGCGACGAGGTTTCGCTAGGGTCCATCAAAGCCAAGGTGCTCGCCTACATCGAAGAAGAACCACAATCGGTGGCCTCGGCCTTTGCTCTGGGGCCGCGCTTTATCATTCATCAAGATGCGCTTGCGGCTTCGCACCTGGCAGATTACGGCTCTTACGCCTTTTATTCGCTATTGATGAAATCCGCGCGGCCTTATCTCGAAGTGCAGAAGGCCATGCGCGAGGGAATTCCCGAATCCACATGGCGCCTGGTGAGTCCCGAACGCGCCAATCGCCAGACCGAGCGCATCGTCACGCGGCTCGAATCCTTTCTCATGCTTATCGCTTTTGCGGCCTTTGTCTTGGGCGGTGTGGGTCTCTTTGCGATCGCGCGCTTTCAGATCCTGCGCAACCTCAGCGACTGGATTCTCTTTAAAGCGCTCGGGCTCACGAAGTCGGACCTCATCAAATTCTCGGTGTTTTGGATCGCCGTGGTTTCGCTCGTGGCGCTTGCGATGGGGTTTGTGCTGGGCGCAGTGATGGAAACTCAGCTCTCCACCTACGCCCGCACATCGCTCGGCGTGGACTTGGCCTCGATCGGACCTTGGGCCGCTCTGCCGCAGGCCACGCTTCTGGCTCTTGGAGCTTCGGTGCTGGCGCTTGGCTTGCCACTCTTGCAGGTGGTTTCGATTTCGCCCAACCGCGCTTGGTCGGCAGCGCGCAGCAAGTCGATGGACGCCTCTTCGAAAACGGAGATCGCTCTTTACGGTGGCGTGACGCTTCTCATTGCGGCTCTCGCCGCCTTTGACATCATCGCCAAGTCTTGGCTTGTGGCTCTCTTCTGGGGCGCGGCCACTTGGCTGGGGGCCATGTTCGTGCGTCGCCTTTCGCTGCGGGCGGGCACTCGCGAGGGCTCGGTGTTAAAACGCTATCCTTTTTTGTGGGTGCACCGCTCGTGGTCCGAGCTCAAGGTGCTCAACTATTCGATTGCGGCGGCGATATACCTAATGGTGCTCGTGGCCGTCATTGGCAGCACGCTGCGCGAGCAGCTCAGTGTGGGCCGTGCCGAGTCCGCACCGCAGGCCGTGGCCCTGGGCGTGCTGCAAGAGCAAAAAGACGGCGTTCATTTGCCCGATGATCGCATCCGAGTGAAATGGGTTCCCACACTACAGATTCGCATCACTGCCATCAAAGGTGTTGCGGTGAAGATGACGGAATTCGACGAGACAGGCGAGCGCGTGGAGAGCGAAGACAATTCGAACTTTTCTCTAACTCGCGAATACGTGGTGAGCGCGCGCACTCAGCTCGAGGATAACGAGTCCGTGAGCGACTCTTTTGACAATTCTGGAAACCTTTTTTCGAGCCAAGTTGTCGAAGGCAGCGGTCTGCGAGTGTCTCTTGAGAAGGAATTTGCCGATCGCCTAGAGGTAAAACCTGGCGACGCCCTCACGGTGAGTGTGGCGGGGGTGGAACTGCCGGCTCGCGTGGATTCCCTGCGAGCGGTGCAGTGGTTTCGCTTTCAGCCTTCGTTTTTTATTCTCTTGCATCCCGACGATCTTGCTGGGGTGCCACTAAATTACGTAGGGCTCTTCAGCGGTGTGAGCGATTTGCGCTCCCTCCAACGTGGCATTCAAAGTCAGTACCCCAACGTCGCCGTGATCGATTCCAAGAGCGTTGCTGAGCGTCTGGTGACGCTCATCGATCGCGTGATCTTGGCGATCTCCTCGCTTGGGATTTTTGTGCTGATTGCGGCGTCGTGGGTTTATGTGGCGGTGATTGTTTCGCGCCGAGCGGCTTTTCGTCAGGATCTCTATCTCATTCGGCTCATGGGAGGCAGCGGAGACGCGCTCCGCAAGCTGGCGCGCCGTCACTTTGTATTCTTATCCCTCAGCACAGGCATCATCGCTAGTGCCCTGGCGATTGCTTCGTCCTGGATCTTGGCCGGTTCGGTCTTCGGGATCGCGCTTTCGTGGTCGGCGGCTACCTGGTCGATGGTGGGCGCCGTGCTGGTGTCGGGCATTTTTGCTGTCGTCGGGTACGCGCTTTCAGGGCCTTATTCGCGTTGGTTAAATGCTTCGCAGCAAGAGCTGAATTTTTAGAACCAGCCGTTGCCCTGGTCGGCGTTGAAGAACTTGGTGCTCATCGCGGCGGCATTGGGGCCATCGAGTTCAAAAAAGATCTGACGAATGGGTATGCCAAATTCGGCAGCCAGGCGAGACTTGATGGCCGTCTTCCCTCTGCGCACGCCACGCAGGCTGATGTACATGCTTCTGACGTCGGCGCCGTTGGCTGCGAGCCATCGCAAAAAGACGACGGTGTGTTCTACCGAAGGGAAGTAGTGACCGGAAGCGTTGGTGACTTCGGTGATCACTCCGTTATCAATCACGAGGTGGCCGGCCATCCAAACCTCTTCGCCGGCAACCATGCTGGAGTGACGCGCGTTCACAAGGGTTTCGCGATCGAGGAGCAAGACCTTGCCTTTTTTGGTGACAACGTAGATGAATCGACGGTTTGCGGTATCAACGAGCTGCTTGTTGGCGTCGAGCACGCGGCCCTTTTTGTCGAAGGTGACTTGTAAGGGTTTGGTCTGGGTTGGTCTGAGATAGGGGACAACAAGCTCGCCGAGCTCTCTTGAGAGGCCCCTCTCTTCGTCCTTGTAGCCTTCACGCATCTTGAGCAGCAAGACCTCGCAGTTCACGCCGTAGGCGGGAGCCTTGGCCTGCGCGCTCAGGCCTGCGCCCAGGGTACCGACCAATAATGCGAGTATTTTCAGCTTGTTGGCGAAGCGGACCATCAGCATCGGGAGAAGATAACCTATAATGCGACGTGTCACAAGTCCAAAGTGAAACGAATTCTAGCCCTCCCCTCCGCAAAATTTTCTTGTCCCTCGAGCACATAAGTAAGAGGATCGGTTCAGGACTTGATCCCTAGCGACAGGTACCCGTAGCATGAACAGAACGTCTAGCACTTCTCTTCCCTTGATCGTTGGTAGCGGCCGTTTGGCGCGCCACTGGAAGCATTACCTCCAACTCGAAGGTCTCCCTTTTTACGAATGGTCGCGTCGCGATTCCGAGCGCCTGGCGGATTTTGTCAAAACACGCACGATTGGTGCGGTTTATCTCCTGATTTCAGATGCCTCGCTCGAGCCCTTTTATCGCGAACACCGCTCCTTACTTCCCGCTTCGGTGCCCTGGTTTCACGCCTCAGGAGCCCTTGTCATCGAGGGCATGCTCGATGCGCATCCCATGATGACCTTTGCCGAAGAGCTCTACGATCTGGAATGTTATCGATCCCTCTCTATCACCACGGCCGCCCCGGTGGCTGCGCTCGAATCCACGCTCTTTGCCGATTTGCAGAACGTCATCACGACCATTGCCCCTGAGGACAAGGCCCGCTACCACGCACTCTGCGTGCTCGGCGCGGCGGGCACGGGCGCGCTGTGGACGCTGCTCGAAAAAGAGTGGCAAGCCCTTGGCATCACCCCTACTCAGTGGAGACCCTACCAGGCGCAAATTTTTGCGAATTTATTAAGCCAAGGTCGTCGTGCGATCACTGGGCCCTGGGTGCGTGGCGATCAAGTGACCACCACTAGAAATTTCGAAGCGCTTGAGTCCCCTTCGTCGCGCAAATTGTACGAAACGCTAAAAGGAGTTTTTGATGAGTACCGTGAGCATTGACCTCTTCCGCAGATCCAAAATTGAAGGTCGCAAAATCAAAATGGTCACTTGTTACGACGCCTCGATGGCGCGCATCGTGGCCGGCACCGAAGTTGACACCGTATTGGTGGGCGATTCGGTGGCGATGGTGCAACACGGATTTGATTCCACGATTCACGCCACAACTGAGATGATGGTGCTGCATACGGCGGCCGTCGCTCGGGGCCTGGGCGGCAAGAAATTTCTCGTGGCCGACATGCCCTTCACGACCTTTCGCAAAGGCACAGCCTTTGCCCTCGACACCGCTGCTCAGCTCGTGCGAGCCGGTGCCCATGCGGTGAAGCTCGAAGGCATCCAGGGTCACGAAGACGTGGTGAAGCATCTTGTGGATTCGGGAGTGCCGGTGATGGGCCATATCGGGCTCACTCCTCAGCTGGCGCTCGCTCTGGGCGGACACAAGGTCCAAGGGCGCGACGCCGAAGCCGTGGAAAAGTTTTGCAAAGAAGCCCGCGATCTTGAACGGCTGGGAGTTTTTTCGCTCGTGCTTGAGTGCGTTCCTGCGCATTTAGGTGCGCGTATCAGTGGGGAGCTTCAGATTCCCACGATTGGCATTGGGGCGGGTGTCAACACCGACGGCCAGGTGCTCGTGTTCAACGACATGCTGGGCATGAGTGGCAGCTTCAAGCCCAAATTCCTGCGGCGCTTTGCCGAACTCGAAGGGGGTATCGCCGGCGCGCTCAATGCGTATTGCCGTGCGGTTGATGAAAAGAGCTTCCCCTCGGAAAGTGAGAGCTACACATGAGAGTTTTTCATAGGGTCAGCGATTTTACCGAGTGGCGACGCAGCCTTCACGGCACCCTTGGCTTTGTGCCTACCATGGGGAACCTGCACCGCGGACACGCTTCGCTGGTGAGACGTTCTGTTGCCCAAGACGATCACACGGTGGTGAGCATTTTTATCAACCCCACGCAGTTCAATAGCCATAGTGACTACGATAAATACCCGCAAACGATGGCCGAAGATCTCGAGCTCTTGAACGATCACGGTGTGGATGCGGTTTTTGCTCCTACGGCTCTGGAAATGTACCCCAACGGTTTTGCGCACAAGGTGGTGCGCACCGACACTCAGCACATCCTCTGCGATGCGCATCGTCCTGGCCACTTTGAGGGCGTGCTCACCGTGGTGAACAAGCTCTTTGCGATCGTACATCCGGACAACGCGTTTTTTGGTGAAAAGGATTTTCAGCAGCTCCTCTACATCGAAGAGATGGCGCGCGACCTCTTTACCGGAGTGAAGGTTGTTCGCTGCCCTACGGAGCGCGAAAAATCTGGCCTCGCGCTATCATCGCGCAACAACCGCCTCTCGATCGAGGCGCGGGAGCGCGCCGCGAAGGTATACCAGTGGATCCATTACGATCGCCTCAGCCTCAATGACCTTGCCGAGCGCATGAAGCTCCAAGGCATGGAGCTCGAGTACTTTGAGGAGCATTGGGGGCGCCGTTTCGTCGCTTTTTGGATTGAAGGCGTACGGCTCATTGACAATTTCGACGTGGCCGAAGAAAAACGGCGTCAGCCAGAGGAAATCTTGTAGGGCACTGGGCCCAGGAGAAGAACGATATGATTTTATGTTTGGACGTTGGCAACTCGCAGATCTACGGAGGACTTTTTTCGGAAGAAGATCCCACTGTGCTCTTTCAGTTCCGCAAAACTTCTAAGGACGGCTCGTCGTCTGACGAGTTCGGAGTCTTTTTGAAATCCGTGCTGCGTGAGAACGGCTACAAGGTTGAGGACATCCGCAAGATCGCCATCTGCACCGTGGTACCCGGCGTGCTGCACTCCCTGAAGGGCGCATGTCAGAAGTACTTTGGCCTGGAGCCTTTTGTTTTGAAGGCCGGTGTGAAAACCGGACTCAAGATCAAGTACAACAACCCCATCGAAGTCGGGGCCGATCGCATCGCCAACGCCATCGCGGTCTCCAAGCTCTACGAAAACAAAAACGCCATCGTGGTGGACTTCGGCACGGCGACCACCTTTTGCGTGATCACCAAGAATAAGGAATACCTGGGCGGGATGATCCTGCCCGGTGTGCGCCTGGGCATGGAAGCCCTCGAGTCGAACACCGCAAAGCTCCCCTCGGTGGAGATCGTGCGCCCCGCAGAGCTCGTGGGCCGTTCTACGGTGGAGAGCATTCAGTCGGGGATTTATTACAGCAACTGGGCGGCGGTGACGCTGCTCTCCAAAGAGATCCAAAAGAAATACTTTGCAGGTGAGGATGCCCTCGTGGTGGGCACGGGAGGCTTTTCGCGTCTCTTCGAAGCGGATTCGATCTTCGATGAGCTCGTGCCAGACCTCGTGCTGCAAGGGCTGTATTTAGCTTTAAAGATGAACGTATAAAAAAATGGTTCCAGGAACCTATACCTGGCACCCAGCAAGGGAGAACTTTTTTATGATGTACCGAAACATGCTCAAATCCAAAATTCACCGCGCCACTGTGACCGGAGCGGACCTCAATTACCAAGGCTCGATTTCGATCGATCCCAAGCTTCTTGAAGCGGCCGATTTGGTGCCCTTTGAAAAGGTGGAGATCTACAACTGCAACAACGGTCAGCGTTTTGCGACCTACGTGATTGTGGGCAAAGACGGTGAGATCTGTCTCAACGGCGCAGCAGCGCGACTCGTGCACCGCGATGATCTGGTGATCATCGCTTCGTTCGTGGACATCGACAACGAGTCGATCAAAGGCCATAAGCCCAAACTCGTGTTTGTAGACGAGCAAAATAAAATCTCCAAAGTCACCGAAGATTACGTGTAAGCTAGCGGGATGGACCTCTCCAAGTCGCTGCCCTTCGTTGTCTTTATTTTGATCGGAGTGGTAGCCGGGCGGCGCTACGCGCTGGACAAGTCTTCGTTCTCGAAACTGCTTTTGTACTTTGTCTCCCCGATTGTCTTTTTTGAAACCACCTGGGGCTCGCAGATCGGCTTTGCCGACCTCGGGCTTCCGGTGCTGATCTGGCTCTTGGCCTCGGCGCTTGCCATCGTGGCCTACCGCGTGTCGGCGCGTTTCATGGGCTCGCCGGATTCCAATCTCTTGGGCTTTGCCATGGGGTCGTCGAATTCAGGCTACTTCGGTTTGCCCGTGGCCGCGGCGCTCTACGGATCGGAGTTCCTCCCGCAGATGGTGCTCGTGGTGATGGGCTTTTCGCTATTCGAATACACGACGGGTTTTTACGTCACCGCTCGCTCGCACTTTAGTGTGAAGTCGTCTTTTAAAAAGCTTTTCGCTCTGCCGGCGATTTACGCTTTTCTTTTGGGGCTGTTGCTCAACGAGGCCGGAATTTTGCGCTCGGAGCTGATGAATCCCCTCAGCACTTACCTGCGTGGAGCCTATTCTTTTCTCGGATTGATGGTACTTGGGCTCGGCCTTGCGGATATCTCATGGAAAACTTTTGATCCGAAGTTTTTATTGCAGGCTTTCGGCTCGCGCTTTATCGCCTGGCCTGTGGCCGTAGCGCTGATCGTCGCGCTCCTGCGGCTCGATCCGTCGGGTGCAGCATTCCGGGCGCTGGCGCTTGTTGCTTTTTTGCCGATGGCCGCCAACGGTGTGGTGATCGCCACCGAACTCAAAGCTTCGCCGCACAAGATTGCGGGCGCGATTGCGCTCTCAACTGCGGCGTCGCTCGTGGCGCTGAACGCCAACGTTCATTTGGCGTTCATTCGCTTTGTGGCCGAACTCGCCGGCTAAATCATTCGGTCAGCGCGGCGACGGATTTCTCGTCGAAACTCTTCACGACGGCTTCAATCAGCTTGATCACGTTGAAGTAGTCTTCTTTGTGGATCACCGAATTGTGCGTGTGGATGTAGCGTGCGGGCACGCCGATCACGATCGAGGGGATGCCTTCGTTGGCAATGTGAAAGGATCCTGCGTCGGTGCCGCCGCTCTTGCGCACGGTCACTTGGTAGGGGATCTTTTCTTTTTTCGCCACGCCGATGACGTGGTCCACGAGGCGCGGGTTCATCATGGCCGAGGGGTCGAGCACGCGGATCTGCGCGCCGCCGCCTAGGCGGCCCTGGGATTCGGCCTTGCTCATGCCGGGAGTGTCGTCGGCCGGAGGGCCTTCGAGCACGAGCGCGACGTCGGGTTTGGCGTGTACGGCCATGGTGCGTGCGCCACGTAGCCCGAGCTCTTCTTGGGTGGTGCCAGCGCCGAGCAGCGTGACGGGGCCTGAGTAGGAGGCGAGGTTTTTCATGACCTGTGCGGTGACGGCCATGCCGACGCGGTTGTCGAAGGCTTTGCAGAGGAGAAGGTTCGGATCGTTGAAGGTCTCAAAGCTCGAGTCGGGCACGATGGGATCGCCGAGCGAAATGCCCAGGGTTTCTTCGGCCGTCTTGCGGTCTTTGGCGCCCACATCTACAAAGAGCGCGTCCATGGAGAGCACTTCGTTGCGCTGAGCGGGTTTCAAAAAGTGCGGAGGGATTGAGGCCACGATGCCCATGACTTTTTTGCCGCTTTTGGTTTTGATGATGAGGCGCTGCGAGAGCAGGTTGTGCGTCCACCAACCGCCGAGGGCGACGATCTGCACAAAACCATCGGGGGTGATGTTCTGCACGGCAAAACCCACCTCGTCCATGTGGCCCGTCACAAGAATGCGCGGCCCTTTGGTGGCTTTTTTAGAGGTGCAGAGCACACCGCCGAGTTTGTCTTTGGAAATAGCGCCGACCTTGTCGAGGTGGCGGATGAAGATCTCGGCGACTTCCCCTTCATGCGCGGGGGCGCCGTGCGCGAGACAGAGTTCTTTGAGCAAATCTAAGGAATCTTGCTGTGACATGCGCCTAACATATCACGGGCAGTTCCTGGAACCTATACCTGGCACCCAAAGGGTGCCAGGTATAGGTTCCAGGAACCTTTTTATTGTTCTATCATCTTGGCCACTTCTTCGACGTGCTCCGTTTCCATGCGCACCATCTCGCGGGCCAGCTCTTCGAGGGGGATGTCGCCTTCGACGAGGGGAATTAGTTTGCGGTACATCTCGATGGCTTCTTTTTCGAAGGCCATCGACTCTTTGAGGATCTCGATTGTGGCGTGGGTCTTGGTATCGGGTACGGCTTTGACCGAGAGCGAGGGGTGGGCCCCCAGGGCGGTGATCTTTTCGCCGATTTTGGCGGCGTGCTCAAAGGATTCCATGGCTTGTTCTTGGAAGAACTTCACAACAGGGATACGGCCGGGGCCGCGGGCCATGAGGGAGTAGTGCAGGTAGCGTACAACGCCCGCGAGTTCGAGTTCGAGAATGTCATTGAGGTGTTTGATGACCGCGTTTTTGTCTTTCATATGGAAAAACATTCTAATCCGAAATTTTTCGGGCGTAAGTGGCTTAGGTTTTTTGAGCGAGCATCCGATGGGACCTTTATGGAATGGTTGATCCCACTATCTTTGGTCGTGATGGGCGCTCTCAGCATCGGGTTCGAGCATTTGCTGCGCCGTTACGTGGAGAGCCGTGTGGAGCCGGGCCATTTTCAAAAAGCGCGCTACTACTCGGTACAGCAACTTGCCGAGCGCTTTGAGCGCCGCCAGTCGCTTTCTTGGGCGATGATTACCTTTGGTTTTTTTTGGTGCCTGACAAATCTTATTTAAATTCAATAATTTCAAAGAGATGACTTCTGACCCGACACGATCCGCTGGAGAATTCCCATAAAAAGCGCTATGGTCATCTGATCAATGCCTGACCCCGAACGGAGATTCAAAATTTGCCTCACCGGTGGCCCTGGTGCCGGTAAAACCGCCGTAGCCCAACTCATGAAGCGACAATTCGGGGATTTCGTCTATGTCGTTCCCGAATCGGCGACCATTTTGTACTCCGGGGGCCTGAGCCGTGCCCGCAACATCGCCGAGCAGTTTTACGTCCAGCGGGCCATCTACGAGCTCCAACGCCAGCAAGAAGAGATCGCCGACCTGCGTACCCAGGACGAATCCCAGGCCAAGCTCATTTTGTGCGACCGTGGGACCCTGGATTTTGCCGCCTACTGGGACGGCAGCCCCGAAGAGTTTCTTTTTGATGCGTCGTCCAGTTTAGAAGCTGAGCTGGCGCGTTATGATCTTTTGATCCACATGGAAACTCCGACCGGGGGCGACTATCAATTAGACGCTCGGGTTAGGGTTGAGGATGTGGAAAAGGCTCTAGAACTAGATCACCGCATTGCGGAAGCGTGGGTAAGACATCCGCGTCGCCACTTTGTGAAAAGTCGGAGCTCATTTATTGAAAAAGTTGAGGAAGTGATTTCCATCATCAATGAAAGCGTAAGGTTATACAGCAGCAATGAGCAAGTCATCTCTCGTGATAGTTGAGTCGCCGACCAAAGCGAAAACGATACGTAAATTTTTACCCAAAGAGTTCAAGGTCGAGGCCTCGATGGGCCACATCCGCGACTTGCCGCAAACGGCCGCCGACATTCCGGCTTCGCTCAAAAAAGAAGAGTGGGCCAAGCTCGGTGTCGACGTCGATAACAACTTTGAACCTCTATATATCGTTCCCAAAGATAAGAAAAAGATCGTTGCCGATCTCAAAAAGAAAATCGCCGACGCGGACATCTTGTATCTCGCGACAGACGAAGACCGCGAAGGAGAATCCATTTCGTGGCACCTGCTGCAGCTCTTAAAGCCCAAGATTCCCGTCAAGCGCATGGTCTTTCACGAGATCACCAAGAGCGCGATCACCGAAGCCCTCAATAAAACCCGCCAGGTCGACGAAAAGCTCGTGCGCGCCCAAGAAGCTCGCCGCATTCTCGACCGTCTCGTGGGTTACACCGTTTCGCCTCTGCTCTGGAAGAAAATCGCCTATGGCTTGTCTGCCGGACGCGTGCAGTCTTCGGGTTTGCGTCTCCTTGTGGATCGCGAGCGCGAGCGCATGGTTTTCAAATCGGCCGAGTACTGGGACGTTGACGCCGAGCTCGCCCAAAAAGGCGAGACCTTCAAAGCGCGCCTCATCGAGTGGAGCGGCAAACGTCTCGCCACCGGTAAGGACTTTGAGGATCTCACGGGCAAATTAAGAGACACCAAGCTTCAGTGGTTCAAAGAATCCGACGCCAAGAACGCGGTCAAAACCCTGAAGAGCGGCAAATGGAAAGTGCTCTCGGTCGAAGAAAAACCATTCACCTCCAAGCCTTCCGTGCCTTTCATCACTTCGACTCTGCAGCAGGAAGCCAACCGCAAGCTCGGCCTCTCCTCGCGCGAGGCGATGCGCACAGCGCAGCGGCTCTACGAAGAAGGTTTTATTACTTATATGCGTACCGACTCGCCCTCGCTCTCCAAGCAGGCGACCAAAGCGGCGCGCGACTGCGTTGAAGATCTCTTCGGCAAGGAATATCTTTCTGCGGAAGTGCGTTACTTCGCTTCCAAGTCCAAGGGCGCGCAGGAAGCTCACGAAGCGATTCGTCCTGCGGGTTCGGAATTCGTACACCCCAAAAATTCGGGTCTTAGCGGCAAAGAGCTCGCGCTCTACAACCTGATCTGGATGCGCACGGTGGCCTCGCAAATGGCCGAAGCCAAAAAACTCTCCGTCATCGCTCGCATCGAGTCGGGTGAGGGGCTATTCCAAGCCTCGGGCACCACGATTATCTTCGCAGGATTCTTGCGCGCTTATGTGGAGTCCTCGGACGATCCCGAAGCGGCGCTCGAAGACAAAGAAGTTGTGTTGCCGGCTATGAAAAAGGGCGACGAGCTGAACCTCGTGGAGCTCGATCCGCTTAGCCACGCCACGCTCCCGCCGGCGCGCTTTACGGAAGCCTCGCTTATTAAAATCCTCGAAAAAGAAGGCGTCGGTCGTCCATCGACTTACGCATCGATCATCGACACCATCGTGAACCGCGGTTACGTGCGCAAAAACGGCAACGCCCTGGTGCCTACCTTTACGGGCATGGCGGTGGTGCAGTTTTTGGAGAAGCATTTCTCAGAGCTCGTAGATCTCGGCTTCACTTCGCAAATGGAAGAGTCGCTCGACGAGATTGCCGAAGGCAATCTCGAGTGGATTCCGTACCTGAAGAAGTTCTACCTCGGCGCCACAGGCCTGCGCTCGCAAGTTGAGAAAAAAGAAAAGAGCATCGATCCCACGGAGTCGCGCTCTATCGACATTAAGAACCTCGAAGGTGTGGAAGTGCGCATCGGCCGCTTCGGCCCCTACGTGGTGAAAGAAGGCTCCAGCAAAAACGAAGAGTCGGTGAACGCCTCGATCCCCGAGAGCTACGCTCCCGCGGATCTCACTCCGGCGGATGTTGAGCAGATCATCAAGATCTCGGCCGAGGGCCCTAAGCCCATCGGTGTGGACCCCGAAACCAAACTGAACATTTACTGCCTGCTCGGTCGCTTCGGCCCTTATGTGCAGCTCGGTGAAGTGACGGACGACATGCCCAAGCCTAAGAGGTCGTCGGTGCCCAAGGGGATGAACCCTGCGGAGATCACCCTCGATCAGGCGCTGCACTTGCTCGCGCTTCCGCGTGATCTGGGTGTGCATCCCACCTCGAAGAAACCCATCGTCGCCAACCGCGGCCGTTTTGGCCCGTACGTGATGCACGACGGCGACTTCCGCTCGCTCAAAAAAGACGACGATGTGTACACAGTGACACTCGCGCGTGCCCTGGAGATCCTCGCGGAAGAAAAGCAGGGTCGTCGAGGCGCCAAGGTGCTTAAAGAGTTCGACCTGCCCGGCAAGAAAGTGCAAAAAGTACAGCTCCTCGAGGGCAAGTACGGGCCCTACCTGAAGCTCGGCAAAAAGAACTTTTCGGTGCCCAAAGAGATCGATGCTGCCACCTTGGAATTGCCTAAGGTGATTGAAATCGTAGGGATCGAGGAGAAGGCCACCAAAGCCGTGCCCAAAACGGCCGGCGGTAAGCCTATGAAACCCTCGCCCGGTACCAAAAATGTGGTTCGCAAGGGCGGCGCTAAAAAATCGATCGCAAAAAAAGCAGCGGCAGGGCGCAAGGGCTAGTCCCGAGCGCTTGATCCCGTCCCATCGCTATGTTAGCAAGTGGCCTACCTAATCGGGTAAGTGTCGGCGCGTAGCGCAGCCTGGTAGCGCATCACCTTGGGGTGGTGGGGGTCGTGGGTTCAAATCCCGCCGCGCCGACCAATTTTAAGCCGGTTCCGGAATCACCAAATCACTTCGAAACATCCTTGATCCACCCGAGGACTTCCGCGCCCAATTTGAAAGTCAAATAGATCAAAATGAGTCCAGATACCAGGCAGACGCCGCGCATGGCCCTTGGGCTCGACAAAAGGCGACTGGCACGAGTGCTCAGGAGCACGAGAGCTAAAAACCAAAGCGCCGAAAACACGGCCGCTCCGGCACCAAAGTAAAAGCGCTCACTAAAGAGAGCAAATCTTGACGAGTAGCCGCCAATCAAAACGATTGTGTCGAGCAGAGCGTGAGGGTTGAGCAAGCTAAAAGCAAGACTCGCTAAAATAGTCTGTTTGATGGTGACCGTGGAGGCCAAGGCTTGCGGAAGTTCCACGCCATTTTTGGCTTCGCGCAGTTTGAGCAGGCCGTAATAAAAAAGAAAAGCGACACCCAAGACGCCGAGAGAAATCTTCAGCATGGGCATCTGTACAAAAATGCTGGCAACGCCGAGCACCCCAACAAAAATGAGCATCGCATCGCAAAGCGAAGCAATGAGCGCGACCAGTAGTGGGTGCTGTCGCCGCAGTCCCGCGTTCAGCACAAAAAGGTTTTGCGCGCCCAGCGCTAGGATGAGACTCGCTTGAAGAAGAAATCCCTGGGCAAAAACTCTGAACATGGCCTTAGTTCATCCTGGTCGTGATCTTTTGGAAAACACGCAAAAACTCGGCAGGCTGATCGATGTAGACCCCATGAGCAGCTTTACGAATCAGGTAAAAATGGTCAGGGCTGAGAAGGGTTTTGATTTCGTTCAGAGTTCTAGGAGAATAAAGCCCATCTTCGTCGCCGTAGATGCCATAGATGCGTGAGCGGTTTTCGCGAACGATTTCCGTATAGTTGCGGTAGATAAAGTTCTCGTTTCTGAGGAATGCCCGCGTGGAACTTCGCTCCATGGGCGACGGGTGCTCTGCGATCACCTTGCGCAAACGCAACTCCCGTACGCTTGGTTGACGTGTTTGTAGCAGGCGGCAGCGCATGACGATATGCTCGTCGAGCAGGGCATTGGCCGCCGCGGTTTCAGCAGCGTTCGCGCGTCGCTCAGTGAGTGTTCGAAAGCTTTGGGTGATTTCTGCGAGGGCCGCAGCGTTCTTCCTGGCTCGATAGCGGGCGGCACAGTTTTCGTAGGCGTCTTGCTCGAGTTTCCAAAAATCAATCGGCGCACTCTGCAGGACAATGGCCCGCGCGACTTTTGGGTAACGCTGTTCAAAGTTTAGCGCGATGGGGCCGCCGTGTGAAGAGGCGAGCAAGATGGGCGCTTTGATGCCGAAGCGTTGGAGGATGGCGAAGAGGTCCTCGGCGTAGGTGGTGTAGTTGTAGTTGTCGCTCACGGTGGGACCGCTGCGACCCTGTCCGCGCTGGTCGTAAGTGACGACGAAAAAACCTAGCGATGCGATTCGCTGTGCGGTGGTCACTTCAAAATCGGCGCTGTTGTAACCTGGGCCGCCGTGAACAAATACAACGGCCGGGCGCTGTGGATCTCCGAAGGTTTTGACGTAGAGCTCGTTCTTCGCCCGCGAAGCCGTGGTGCAAGCGACCACTGCCAAGGTGGCCACGATCCCTAGGGCTTGCGTACGACGTAGCAGCGTTAGCATGGCGCCTACTTCGCCGATGGGCAAGCCTTGTACAGTTCTTCTATGGCATCGAAGAGACGGTCGCGTGAAGCTTTGTTCGTGAAGAGAAGCTCTTGGGCAGGTTGGTTGTAGTGCATGTTGTGTTCGTCCCCAGCTACAGGAGTGTCGGAGAGCGAGAAGTCTACACCCGAAATCATGATGGCGGGAACATAAGAGCCGTACGAGGTGACGACTTTTTTATAGTAGGTGGAGTCCTTGGGGTTTAGCTTTAAGAATTCTTCGATGAACGGCGCTTTTGCGTAAGCATCGATGTTTTTTCGCGAGAGCACACCTTTTTTCAAATAGATCTTATAGCCGAGGTTGTAGGAACCTTGTCCTTCAGTGAGCTCGTCACCGGTAAACACGATCACGCAGGGGTTCGCGCCGGCGGTGGTCGAGATCCACTTTTCGGAATAAGGGCTGGCGATCATCTTTTCTTCTTCAACAATCTTGTCGATCTTGGCACGCAGGGGCACGAGTTTGGCCCGCAGCGCTTCGGCGCTGGCGGCTTCACTGGCGCGACGAGCTTCCTCGTCGGCGCGCTTTTTGGCCATCGCGGCTAGCTCTTCGGCGGTGAACTCGGGAGCATTGTGGTCGCCGGCGTCGACGGTGTCGTCACTGAGTTTGGTCCAGCCGCGCACTTTGGCTTTTCCGGAAACTTTGGAATCCGACACCACAGAGTTGTCAAAGATGCGAGCTTCACCAAAAACTTCGCTGTTGTTTTTGATCACGGCGTTGCCGTAGACGCGGGCCGAGCCGTAAATTTCGCTGTTCATCACAAGCGCAGAGCCGTAAACACGGGCTGATTCACGCACCGAGGAACTGCCGCAGATCACCGCCTCGCGGCCGATGACCACTTGATCGTCGGTGTCGTCGACGTCTGCTTGGTAAGAAACAAAACCCCCTTCTTCGGGGTTCGATCGCTGCTTGTAGTTAACAAAGATATAGCCTTTTTCGAGCTCGCCCTTCGCGTTCTTACACCGCTCATTGGTCACGTCTTTGGGGGCCGCAATCGAGAGGGTGGAGAGGGTGAGTAGCGCGAGGGTGAACTTGAAATTCATGCCACGGAGCTAGCATTACCGCGGCGCATTAGCCAACCGGAAATATTGGGTATCTTTGGCCTCGAGAACTTTTATTGAATTCACGTAGATAGTGGCGTGATCGAGTTCGGGGCCCGCGCTAGAAACACAGATCATGAACGATCTCACTCGCCTCCTCGACGCTCACCGCTCGATTCGTAAGTTTCAAGACCGCACGATCGAAGAGCCACTTCTCGAAGAGATTCTGCGCACAGGAACGCGTGCGTCCACCTCGGGCAACATGCAATTTTATTCGATTGTCGCAACTCGCGATGCGGAGATCAAAACTAGGCTCTACGAAGCGCACCGTCGCCAAGAGATGGTTCTGCACGCACCGGTGGTGCTCACCTTTTGCGCCGATCAGCATCGGCTTACGGAGTGGATGAAATCGGAAGGTGCGGATTACGCCGGCGACAATTGGATCGGCTGGCTCCGCGGCGTGATCGATGTCTCGCTTGTGGCGCAAAATGTGGCGGTGGCGGCCGAGTCTCATGGCCTAGGCATTTGCTACATGGGCAGCACGCTGATGGCGGCCGATAAGATTGCGGAGATTCTTCGTTTGCCCAATTTGGTTTTTCCTGTCACGAGTCTTGTGATCGGCTGGCCCGATGAGAGTCCTGCGCGAGTGGAGCGCCTGCCTCTGGAAGCCGTTGTTCACCGAGAAATTTACGAAACGCGTTCCGTAGAAAAAATAAAATCGTTCTACGCCGATCGCGAAGCCGAAGCCTGGGAGCGACTCAAGAACAATGCTGCGATCAAGGGCAAAGTGGATTCGGGTGAGATCAAAAACACCGCGCAGATTTACACGAATCTAAAATATTCACGCACTTCGCTCGAAACTTATTCGGAAACCGTGGAACGGGCCTTAAAAGATCTTTCAGTGTTGACGCGCGTCAAAGGCGGCCGCTAGTTGTTTAGGCCGAGGTAAAAACATGATTCAAAAACTCAAATCGTTCCGTTTTTCCGCCCTAGCAATATTGGCTTCGGCCGCTGCCCACGCTCAATCCACCCCTCCCGTCGATACGATCACCGACGATGAGCTCGCCGACGCCAGGTATTCCCTGAGGCAAGAGACCAACGACGAAGCCGATAATGTCATTGATTACGACGTTTCGCCCGTAGCGTTCAGCTACGCTTCGGACTTCGAATGCGAAGCCGTGCCGCTCGGCATGGCGGGCAAGAACTATTTGTTCTACGCCGACGGCTCCATCACGATCAAACGCTTCTTCGCCATCGGTTCCAACCTCAACGGCTGGCGCCGTAGCGTTCAGGCTTGGATCCCTCAAAACGGCGCCCTCACCCCGAGCAAAACTTATAAAATCGAATCACGTGCCCTTAAGGGTAAGACCGAGGCGCAGGCCGAAGCCGCCGCGAACAAGCTTTGCCGAGACCTCGAGAAGCTTACCGATTATGACCCGCTCATGGACTATTTTCGCTATGATGAAGACGCGGGTTCCGTGCACTGGAACGGTTTTAACCTCAACGTGGATCCCGAGCCTGTGCTGCGCAACGGCCAACGCGTGAATCTCGTGAAGTCGATTCGTCGCACTATCAACCAGGTTCGTTGGTCGCCGCTTCTGAAAACTTTCTTCAAAAAGAACAAGCGCGTGGGCTTCGTCAAAGTTCAGGTTAACAAAAAGCCTGACCTCGACGACAGCAACAACTACTAGTTAAACGTTCCTCTTTAGGCGCTGGATCTGGCTCACTGCTAGGTTCAGCGCCTTTTTTTATGGGATTTTTCAAACCTGAATCGGTTTGAAGGTCGTGTCAGCGGGATCGTACTCTAGGAGTTCGCCACGCTCGAGATCAAAGTATAGGCCCATTAGCACGAGGCCGCGATCGTTCACCGCTTCTTGCACAAAGGGAAAGGTCTTGAGGTTTTCGATCGACGAGAGGATGGCTTCGGTCTCGCAGTGCGCACAGAGTTCGTCTTGGCTCGCGCCGGGATATTTTTGCAGCACGCGCTCTTTGGCGCTCTCGGCGATGCGCATCCACTTGCGTACAAAAGAACCCGGAGCGGTGATCTCGGGATTCACCAGGGCGCGGATGCCGCCGCACTGGCGGTGGCCAAGTACGATGATGGTCTCGACCTTGAGGTTGACCACGGCGAATTCGATCGCCGAGCTCACCCCGTGAAAACCGCCGCTCGACTCAAAGGGCGGCACGAGATTGGCCACGTTGCGGATCACAAAGAGATCGCCCGGTGAAGCGGAGCTCAGCAGCGCCGGATCCACGCGCGAATCGCTGCAACCAATGATGAGTGTTTTGGGCGACTGGCCCGTGGACGAGAGTTTGTCATAGAGCGCATGTTTTTCGGCAAAGTAAACTTCGCGGAAGCGTTTGAACCCGGCCATCAGCTTGATGATATGTCTTTGCGCCACGCCAAAACGCTAAAGACCGCAGGCGGTCCCGTCAAGCGCGATCATCCGGTTTTCCACGCCGAGCGGTCGTATAGACACAGCCCGGCGATGATTTCACGCGGCTCAAAGCCAATGCGCTTGTACATGGCGATGGCGGGGCCGTCTTCTTCGGCCTGCATCACAAAAAAGCGTCCGCCTGAGTCCAGGGCAGCGTGGCGGATGAGACTCTGGCAAATGCCCTGGCGGCGGTAAAAAGGGTGAGTTTCGATGTTCTGAAAGCGCGCCACGCCGTCTTCCTGGTAAAGGCCCAGGTCTGAGACGAGCAGGTTCCCGTCGAAGGCTCCGTACCAAGCTCCCATGCCACTCTCCTGAAGGCGGCGATAGTTGTCGTAGCGCTTTTTCGCAAAGCTCCGGTAGAGTTCAGGCCGAAACTCGTCGCGACTCACCTCAACGTGCAGTTCGATCACCTGTTGCCACTCTTCGGGAGTCTCGATGCGGCGAAATTCAAAGTTGGTGTTGGGGTGCTGGATCGTGATCGCCTCGGCCACGAGCACCACGGTTTCGCTATACTCAAAGCCCGTGGCCTTGAACCGCTCGAGCTCCGCCGGCTCGGGGGTGCCCGTTCCCCAGAGAAAGGTTTGGTGCTCGATGCCTTCGATCTTGGCGAATTCGTTTTCGTAAAGTTTGGTCCAGCGCTCCAGGTCGCCGCTTTGCGGAGCGTTTTTGAAGACCAGCAAGTTGCCATAAAAATAAGTCGGGTTCGAAGGCGTGCGCACGAGCTGGTAATCCGCGCGCTCTTCCACAACGCCGTTGTGACGGTGGAACATGAGTTCGGTCTTGAGTCCTAAAGTGGTCATGGTGAGGGTTCACAAAGTAACTCGAGGGCTTGTCTCTTGGCAAAGCGGCGGCGAAAGGTTGCAAACTATTAAGATATCTTAATGGCAAATCAATCAGCAATTGAAGCTCAGTGACTAAGCTCAAAGTACATGGAGGTTAACAATATATGTTAAGATGGGCCGTTACGTTCTTGATCATTGCTCTCATTGCCGGGGCCTTAGGTTTCGGTGGTGTTGCAGGCGTCTCTGTAGATATGGCGAAGATTTTATTCTTTATTTTCCTCGTCCTCTTTGCGGTCTCGCTCGTTTTCAACGCATTTCGTGGAGGTGGCAAGCGACTTTAGCTCGCTTGAGCCAAAACCGAAATTTTGAATAGGACCCTTGGTTTCACCCTTTGAAGCCAAGGGTTTTTTTGCATCCCGCAACTACGTTGACGAACGCGGCGTGGATGTTTAGTCAAAGGAATAGAAACCAAGGAAATAGAGACCAAAGACAATATGAGCGCAGAAATTCACAATCCCATAGCCATTAGCCTTTCCCAAGCCGCAACAAAACTTGAAGACGACATTGCGAGTTTGCAGCGCCTCAGCGAACAGATTGAAGAGGTCGACGTCAAAACCGACGGAGGCCTTAATCATGCGCGCAAGTTGATGGCGCGTTTTAGCGAGTACGGGAATTCGGTTTCTGAGGGGGTGCAGAATCTTGCGCAGGCCCTGGGCGATGCGCAGGTGCGAGCCGAAAAGGCCGCTGCCGTGGTTTCGGCCCGTGCCGATCTGGTGAAGCTCCGTCAGGAGCAAGAAGAGTCCCTCCTTGATCGCTTCCAATCGCTCGTAGGTCGCGTGCGCGAAATCACTTCCGAAATGGCGATGCTCAAGCGTCCCGAGGGCATTTCGCTCAGCGAAGCCGAGCGGCCTCAGGTGCTTAGCAAATTGTCCGATTTTGATTCACAGCTGCTTATGGTGATCGAACAGATGCGCGCTCTGCGCGGCGATGCCAAAGACTGCCATATGAAAAATCTTGAGCGTGATATCGATGCTCTCACTCAGAGCGTGGATGCGGCTCGCCGCAAGCTGAGTGCCGTCACCGACGGCACGGTGCATGTGAATTCCGCCAAGGCTTAAAGCTTGGGCTTGACCGTTTCGGTGGCAAGCGTGTCCGGCGTGGGTCGACGAGTGTCTTGCTTGAGCGAGGTTATGACTTCGAGCATTTCTCGAAGTTTGGCCGCTACCTTTATATGACCGGCGTCACCGGATTTGTCGAAAATGTGCTCTTCTAAAGTTTGGCGTATTTCGAAGGACATCACATCAAGATCCATAGAGAGCCGAATAACACCGCTGATCTTGCGCTTGGGCTCGCTGCTGTCTCCCGTGAAGGCTGGTACTGTGTACTCCACGCGCTGGTCGCTCACGCATAGCGCTTCGGCTTCGCTTTGGTTGAGGGCCCAGCGTGATTTGGCAAATGCGAAGGTCGACTCGAAGTTCGTGACATATCCTGAACGCTCTTTGTAATAAGTGATTTTGGTCGGCAGGTGCTCTTGGTTTTCAAAAGCCGGCACTGCGAGTCGCTTGAGGTCGCTGAGCACAAAGTTTTTTAGAACCTTCCATTTTCCACTTTTGTTGCCTTCGATGAAGGTCATCGTTTCGGCCGCGAGACGCTGAATTTTTTGGTAACCTGTGACTGCCGCGCGTGCGCAGCTCACGGTGTGCTGAACTTCGGCAGACTCTGTATGTCCGGCCACGGGTTCCACGGCGAGCGCCAAGGAAGTCTGGAGGGCGAGAGTGGCAATCCAAAAGCGCATGCTCATGGGAATAGTATACCCAAAAAGCCGTTTTCCTGGCCCCCTAAAGGCCATCAAAACCTTGTCGCTGACCCCGCCATTCACCGAATTTTGGGTGTTTGGGGGCGGATGGCGCTACACATCATTCTTCGTTTGCGTATTTGCCGCTCCCAAACTACCTTGCAGGGCAGCAGGCCCAGGCTTGATCCTAAATAAAGTGAGGTGTTTGTGAGTTCTACATCAACCTTAAGACTATCCATTATGATGTTCCTTCAGTTTTTTGTGTGGGGTGCTTGGTACGTGACCGTCGGCAACTACATGACGAGTCTGGGAATGTCTGACATCACCCACTGGGCTTATACCGTAAGTCCCATCGCGGGGATCATTGCCCCTTTCTTTTTGGGCATGGTGGCCGACCGTTACTTCGCTGCGCAAAAAGTTCTCGGAGTGCTTCACCTCGGTAGCGGCATCACCCTCATTGCGGCTCCGTTTTTTGCCGACAATCCCACGAGCTTTCTCGTGATCCTCTTTATTCACATGCTTTGCTACATGCCCACACTGGGCCTCAGCAACTCGGTGGCCTTCCAGAACATTCAAAATCAGGAAAAGCAATTCCCCGTGATTCGCGTTTTCGGAACCATCGGATGGATCGTTGCGGGCATCTTTGTGAGTGCCGTTCTGCACGCCGACCAAACGCCGATCCCACTCTACACGGGTGGTGCTGCGGCCATCTTGCTCGGTCTCTACAGCTTCACGCTTCCCAACACGCCGCCGCGTCCGCAAACAGAAAAGGCCACTGTGGCCCAAATTCTGGGTTTCGGCGCGCTTTCCAAACTCAAGGGCAAGCCCTTTTGGATTTTCATCATCAGCTCCTTTCTGATCAGCATTCCGCTCGCGGCCTATTACAATTTCGCGCCTCTCTTTGTGAACCAGTCGGGAATGTCGGATCCGGCTTTCCGCATGAGCTTTGGCCAGATGTCCGAAGCGATCTTCCTCTTTGCGATGCCGCTCTTCTTTAGCCGTCTCGGCGTGAAGAAGATGCTTCTCGCTGGCATGGCCGCTTGGGTGCTTCGTTACGCGCTCTTCTCCTTTGGCGCGCCGATCGGTGTGCTGAGCACGGGCGCCGAAGCGATGATCATCGTGGGCATCTTGCTCCACGGCATTTGCTACGATTTCTTTTTTGTTACGGGTCAGATCTATGTCGACCGCAAGGCTAGCGCCGAGATTCGCTCGCAGGCCCAAGGCTTTCTTGTCTTTGCCACCTACGGCGTGGGCATGCTGATTGGCGCACAGATTTCGGGCTGGCTCTACAACCATTACCTTGCGGGCGGCACCGCGCTAAGCCCCGAGCAGTGGAAGAGCTTTTGGCTGGTTCCGGCGGGCTTTGCCTTTTTGATCATGGTCTTCTTCGCACTTCAGTTCAAAGACCGTGATGTGGAACCCAAAACCGCGATTTAGAGTGCAGAGGATACGAGGTCATGGCTAAAGCACTTCGACTGGGACTCATCGGCGGCGGAGACGATTCGTTCATCGGCGCCATTCATCGCATGGCGGCTCGCCTGGATGGTGAATACGAAATTTGCGCCGGGGTGCTGAGCTCCAATCCCGAAAAGTCCAAACGCAGCGGAGAGAAGATAGGTCTTCCCTCGGACCGTGTTTACGGCAGCTATCAGGAAATGTTCGCTGCCGAAGCCAAGCGTGCGGACGGCATTCAGGCGGTTTCCATCGTGACCCCGAACCATGTGCACTACGGTCCCGCGAAGCTCGCTCTGGAGTCGGGCATCGATGTGATCATCGACAAGCCCCTATGCCTGGATCTGGGTGAAGCTCGCGAACTGCGCGAGCTCGTTCAAAAAACAGGCCTGGGTTTTGCGCTCACCTACACCTACGCCGGTTACCCTGCGGTGATCGAAGCCAAAGACCTTGTGGCAAGCGGCCGTCTCGGCAAGCTGCGCAAGGTGGTGGTGCAGTATCCGCAGGGCTGGCTCGGTGAGAAGATCGAAGACCAAAATCAAAAACAAGCCAGCTGGCGCACCGATCCTAAACGGGCCGGTGCGAGCTGCTGTTTTGCCGACATCGGCTCGCACGCCATTCAGCTTGCGGAGAACATCAGCGGACAACGCGTGAACCAGGTGCTCGCCGAGCTGCAAACTTACGTTCCGGGCCGCAGCCTCGACGACGATGCCACGGTGCTGCTGCGTTTTGACGGCGGCATGAAGGGTGTAGCACTTGTGAGCCAAATCAGTAGCGGCGAGGGCAACGCGCTCAAGATTGCCCTCTATGGCGACAAGGGCGGCCTGCATTGGTCGCACGACAACAACAACCAACTCATCTTGCAGTGGACCGATCGTCCCCGAGAGATCCTAGAGATCGGTGGTGACAAGGCTTACCTGAGCGAAGCCACGCGCCGTTTTGTGCGTACCCCCTCGGGACACCCCGAAGGTTATATCGAAGCCTTCGCAAACATTTACACCTCTTTTGCCCGTCATGTGCGCGCGCGCCGCGCGGGCGAAAAACAACCTTACGAATTTGCGGACGTGCACGATGGGTTTCGCGGCATGGCTGTGGTCGAGGCGGCGCTCACCTCTTCGAACGAAGGATCGGTGTGGACGAAAGTCGCCGACAAATAAAGGAAGCAACGTTTATGCAAAAGATCAAAGGACCTGGAATCTTTATCGCCCAATTCATTGGCGACAAGTCCCCTTACGACAATCTCAAAAACATTGCCAAGTGGGCCGCAGGTTACGGCTACAAGGCTTTGCAGCTCCCTACGCTCGACGCCAGGTTTTTGGATTTGGCCAAGGCCGCGGAGAGCCAAACCTACGCCGACGAGGTGCGCGGCACACTCGCCGAATACGGGCTACAAGTCTCCGAGCTCTCTACGCACTTGCAGGGACAGCTCGTTGCCGTGCACCCTTCCTACGACGAGCTCTTTGATGGTTTTGCCCCTGCAAACGTACGCGGCAATCCCAAGGCGCGCACCGAGTGGGCCACGGCCCAAATGAAGCTCGCCGCCAAAGCGAGCCAGCGTCTCGGACTCAAGGCGCACGCCAGCTTTTCGGGCGCGCTGCTATGGCCTACCTTTTATCCCTGGCCGCAACGACCCGCGGGCCTTGTGGAAGAAGGCTTTGCCGAACTCGCGCGTCGCTGGAAACCGATCTTGAACGCTTTTGACGAATGCGGTGTGGACGTTTGCTATGAGATTCACCCGGGCGAAGATCTGCACGATGGTCTCACCTTTGAACGTTTTCTCGAGGCCACGGGCAATCACCCGCGTGTGAAGATGCTCTACGATCCGAGCCATCTCATTTTGCAGCAGCTCGATTATTTGGGCTACATCGACGTGTATCACGAATACATCAAGGCCTTTCACGTGAAAGATGCCGAGTTTCGTCCGAGCGCCCGCAGCGGCGTTTATGGCGGGTATGAGTCGTGGGTCAACCGCGCCGGGCGTTTCCGCTCCCCGGGCGATGGCCAGGTGGATTTCAAATCGATCTTCTCCAAGCTCACCCAGTACGGTTACGACGGCTGGGCCGTGCTCGAGTGGGAATGCTGCCTGAAGGATTCTGAGCAGGGCGCCAAAGAGGGCGCTCCGTACATCGAATCTCAGCTCATCGACGTGGCAAAAAAAGCCTTCGACGATTTTGTGGGCGTCGCTACCGATTCCGAGCGCAACCGCCGCATCTTAGGCCTGTGATAAACTGGTTGACGTGAACCTACGTGCACTGGGCATTCTCGAAGTCATCGTCTCGGGCGTCTGCTTTGGATTTTTAGGTTACTTTGGTCGCCTTGCTTACGGGCAGGGTATCGCCCCTGGTGAGCTGCTCAGCCTGCGCTTTTTGATTTCGGCCACGGTGCTGCTGGTGGTTTTTGGCTTTAAATTTTTACTGACACGCGAGTGGGGCTTGCGCCTTTCATGGCGCGAGATCTTGGACTGCTTGGGACTTGGAATCTTTGGCTATGCGGTGTTCTCGAGCTGTTTCTTTTTTGCTCTGCAATTCATTTCCGCCTCGCTTACCGTGCTGCTGCTCTATCTCTATCCGTGTTTTGTGGCTCTCGCTGCGCATACCTTTTTGGGTGAGCGTCTGGCCCTGCGCGATGTCTACGCCCTGGTGCTCTCCACGCTAGGTCTGGTCTTTGTGGTGGGCTCCGAATTTCAGGTAACAAGCGGCGTGGGCATTGCCCTGGGGCTCGGCTCGGCGGTGGTCTATGCGGCGTACATTCTTTACTCGCGCAAAGCGCTACAGAAAACTTCTGCTTGGGCCAGTGTTTTTTATATTCAGATCGGAGCGGGCGTGGTGCTGGCACTGCTAAATTTTCACACGCCCCTGCGCCCCGTGGAGATTGTCTCGCAGTCGTGGCCATTGCTGCTGCTCATGGCGATCGTGGCCACGCTCATCGCCATGGCGCTTTTTCTGAGCGCTCTGGCTAAACTCACGAGCACCGAGGTGTCGATTCTCAGCAACACCGAACCTCTTACGGGGCTTGTGGTAGCGGCGCTCCTGATGGGCGAAAGGCTCAGTCCTCTTCAGTATTTAGGAGGCCTCTTGGTCTTGGCTGGCCTGTGCCTTTTGGCGCTCAAAAAGAAGCCTGTACTTGATAAGGCCGACTCAGTATAGGTGGGGCCGTGGCCACAAAATGCGCACATTCCGAAGAGGGCGGTCTCCACAAGGCCGCACTCGCCCGGCTCGAAGCCTCGGGGCTGAAGCTCACGCCCGTGCGTCGGCGCATTTTGTCGTTTCTCACCCGCAGCCACGGACCCTTCACGATCGAAGAGATTCACGAGGGGCTCTCGGGTCTCGACTGCAATCTGGTAACGGTTTATCGAACACTCGCGAGCCTCGAAGAGGCGGGACTGGTGCGCAAGTACGAGATCGGCGACCGCGTGGCGCGTTTTGAATACCTCTGTAGCGAACATCCGCATCATCATTTGATCTGCACCCAGTGTAAGAAGATCGAAGTGCTCGACGCGGATATCCTTTCGCCGGTGCGCAAGCTCGCCCGTCAACGAGGTTTTGTTTCGCTCTCCGCGTCCGTAGATATTTTTGGTTTGTGCGAAGATTGTGACGCCTAAATTCTGCTAATCTGCCCTTATGTTTTTCAAACGTCTCGGTGCGAAACCCGCAGGGGCCCGGCTCCAAAAAATCCTGAATTCGCCTAACTTTTATCAGGGTGCTTTTCGCAATTACCATCCGACCACCGTGATGCGCTCGCCCACTCAGGCGCCCGCCACGGTCACCGATTTGGTGATCAGTCTCACTAGTCGAAGCGAGGTGAAACCCCCAGTGCCGCTGCCAGTGGTAAAGAGCGATTTGCACGCGCTCGGCGAAACAGGGCCGGAAGTGATTTGGTTCGGTCATTCGTCTTACCTCATTGCTCATCGCGGACGTCGCATTTTGGTGGACCCTATCTTCAGCAAATACGCCTCGCCCGTGCCAGGCATCATTCGCGCCTTCGGTGGCACGCACACTTATAAAGTAGAGGATTTTCCGGACATTGATTTGCTTGTGATCACGCACGACCACTACGATCATTTGGATTACGAGACGGCACGTGCGCTGCGCTCCAAAGTCAAAGCCGTATGCACTTCGCTGGGCGTAGGCGCTCACCTCGAGCACTGGGGTTACGAAGGCGCACGGATCTCAGAACTGGATTGGTGGGAGAGCGCGCGCGTGATGGGCGACGTTCAGATCACCGCCACACCGGCGCGACACTTCTCGGGGCGCGCTCTCAAGCGCGGACAAACCCTGTGGTCGTCCTTCGTGCTCGACTTCGGTGGCAAGCGGTTTTTTATCGGGGGGGATTCGGGCTACGGCTCGCACTTCGCCGAAATCGGCAAACGCTTTGGCCCCTTTGATTTGGCTTTCGTGGAGTGTGGGCAATATGGCGAAGGCTGGCCGCTGATTCACGCCTTTCCCGAGCAGAGCGCGGAGGCGGCCCGTGATTTGGGTGCCAAATGGATCTTGCCCACCCACTGGGCAAAGTTTTCGCTCTCGTTTCATCCGTGGTCGGAGCCCCCCGAAAGGGTGAGCCGCGCGGTTCAGGCCTTCGACGTGACATGTGTCACGCCGCGGATCGGTGAAGTGCTTTCGCTAGAGAAGGCTCCGGCGACGGAGCCCTGGTGGCGTGAGATCAGTGCTCGTCGCGACTGAGTTCTTGGGCGACGAGTTCCAGGCCTCTGTCGAGCTCACGGCTCTGGGGGCCGCTGAGGTTCTGCAGGCGGGTCATGTCCAGGCTGTCGTGCTTGGCGCGAAAGTTGAGCGCCGAAAACGCCACTAGCATCGCGATGAAGGCGATAAAAAAGTCTCTCATGCCGCTGGCTCCTTCTTGTCACCTTCGGGCGGATTGCGCTCGTTCATGAACATGTTGAAGTCTTCGGCGATTTCCGGAAAGAAATCATGGTCGCGAAACTTCAGGGGTTTGTCCACGCGGCGCTTGAAGGTGTATTCCTGCAGATAGCGTTGCAGGTTGTACAGCGGACCGGCAATTTTGTGCGAATAGATGATGCCCACCAGCGCGAGTAGCGCGGTGGTGATGAACGCCGCGACGATAAAAATCCAGTTCATCGCGAGTTCTTGGTGCTGCACAAACTTAAAGAAAACATGATTTTCGTGCAGGCCTACGGCTTGTCCCGCTTCCTTCATTTTAGAGAAGAAATACGAGTTGGCGAAAAAGAAGACCCCGACCGTGATCAATGACGAAACGATCTGAAACGCCAAAAAACGGAATTGGAATTCCGGGTTGATCAGAAATCGGGTACGTCGGTTGCGAATCTTGAGATCTTGGGTGTGAGACATGATGTCTTCAGTATGAAGGGGTGGGGGGAAACTTCAAAATGTCGTTTCAGTGAAATTAGGATTAAGAGATCGTTGCCGTCGTAAGGTGTTGAAGTTTAACGATAAAAATGGGCGCAGATTTCAATGTGCGGGGTGTTTGGAAACATATCGATGGGCTGCACTTTGGACACCTTAAAGCCCCGGCCCAGGAGCTTTGCGGCGTCGCGGGTAAAGGTGCTCAGGCTGCACGAAACGTAGAGCACGTGATCCACGGAGGGAAAGCGCTCCATAAAGTCGTCAATGTTTTCGAAGCCTTCGCGAGGGGGATCCAAAAAGAGCAAGCTCGGATTGGCCACGAGATGCTTGATGCGGTTCCAAGCGGAGGGTTTGAAAAGGTTCCACGCCAGGGTCTGCGTTTTGGGCAAGCGCCTTTCGCTGAGCTCGTTTACGGAAGATTCAGAGATCTCCGCGGCCACGATCGAGTTCACGTTGGGAGCTTCGGCGAGGATTTCGGTAAAGTTGCCCGCGCCACAAAAGAGCTCGACGACGTCGTGCGTGCCGCCGATGTGGCGGAGTTGTTGGCGCAGCCAATCGCGCATGGCTTCATTCTGATCATGGTTGCCCTGCAAAAAGGGCAGGCGGGTGTTGAGGGCCACCTCTTCAGGCTTCCACTCGCTCTGGTCGTTGATCTCCACGTAATTCCACAGGTAGCGGCCCGAGGGGCGCCAGGCGTCGTTTGGCAATTGCGCACGCAAATCGGTGAGGCGACGCGAGCACTCGTCGTTCAGCACTGCGCAGTGATCGACATCGACGAGGGTTTTGTTTTGGTGCGAGACAAAGCCCAATCGCTGACCATCGGTTTTGAGCTGCGCACGATTGCGGTATCCAAGTGAGAGGGGTGAGGCGAGGGTAGGGAGCAGTTCCCCTGCATCGCCCAGCACCTTGGCGCGTTCCAGTGCGTAGCGTACCAGGTGGTCTTTGCGTTTGACTTGGTCAGCATAGGTAAAGGGAATCCACGGGCAACCGCCGCAGCTGCCGTCTTCGGTGCCGTGGTGCGGGCATGGCACTTGGGCGTGACGGTGTTCGGAGCGCGTGTGGAGCGAAACGACTTTGGCAAAGCCGTAGCGTTTTTTTTGCGAGAGCACCTCAAAGGTACCTGCATCGCCGGGCCAGGTGCCGGCCACAAAGTAAACGCAGCCGTCGGGACCGTTGACCACGCCGAGCCCGCCCTGCGAGAGGTCGCGAACTTCACCATTGAATTGCGTGCCGGTCGTATTCATTTTTGCGCACAGATCCCCTTAGAGGGGTTTTTTCTTTTGCATGGCGTCCCGGTTGAGTGTTCCCGAGGCTTTTTCGACGATGACTTCCGAGTTCTTGGTCGAAAGCCGAATGAGGTCGCCATTCAATTGCTGGTCTTCTCGTACCACACTCGCGAATTTTCTCAAAACGATGTTTCCACTCGTAGGGTAGTAAATCGCCTCTTCGCAGGTGGCGATGCGGTCGTCGATGGCGATCCTCACGCCCTGCTCGAGGTTCACAATAAAGCCATCGCTCGAGGGCAGGAGGCGCAACGTCTGTGCGTTCATTTTGATGCCCGAGGGCGACACCGCGTTCACTGAGCCGATGGCCTTGGATTCTTGCAAATTGCCGTTCGGGCCGAACTTGACCTGAAAACCGCGGGAGTTGATGACGAAATTTTCGATGTTGGCGAGCACCGTGCTGTCGGGCGAGTTCGAGGACATCTCGATGCCCTGCACTTTGGTTTCTCCGGATTTGGGATCCATGAGCAGAAGTGCGATCTCGCCTTTGAGGAGCATTTTTTTAGATTGCACCTGGGCCTCGCCGGCGAACTGAGCTTTGTTTGTGACCGGAAAGAAACTCGCCGTGTGCGAGGTGATGCTAAAGAAGTCTTGGTTATGGGTTTGGCGCGCGCGTACATCCGAGAGCACCGAATAGGATTGCGTTTTGATGTCGACGTTCAACCCCGTGCCATTGATTTCGAGGCTGGGTTTTTGGTTGCCTGTCGCGCGCGACTTGCCCACCACGGGAGCATCGGTGGTGATTTGCTTTTGCTGATTGGCGAAGACGATGACGTCCGTGTTGAAGATCATGCCGTTCTGCGCTTCGATCTGCGTATTGCCGTTCACCTGCACATTGCCACTCTTGGAGTCGATGATGCCCGCATCCCCTTTGAGGAGGGTGGCATTGCCCGCTTTGTTCCAAACGGTAGCTTGTGGGGCATGGATCCCTACCATGTCGCGTTTCTTGTAGATTTCCGCGTGGGGGGATTTGATTTCGAGCGAACGCCAGTTGTTTTCGGTCTCGAGCAGCTCAAAGGTTTTGATTTCGATATCGGGAGTCTGGCTGGGCAAAACCATGAGGGCTTGTGCCATTACCAAAATCTTCGTGATATGATTTGAGCTATTGATGTCACGCATGGAATCTAAGGCTCATCTTACCAAGAGTCTGGGCATTGCCCTAGCCTTCTTTTTGTCGGCCATTTCGCCGAGCGTTTCGCGATCGGCGGAGTTGGGGCCACTCCCCTTTGACCACCGGCGCTTGCTTTTGGTGCAGATGGACAAGACCGAGATTCCCAAGGCCCCCGTGCTCGCCCAAATTCTTGACGATATGCGTGTGCGAGGTCGTTACCAGTGGGTGCTCGCATCGCGTCCCGGTGAACCGGTCGCCGCGGTGATGGTGCCCCGCGATTTTTCGTGGGATTCGCCGCCTTCGGTGAAAAAGATGGCTGAGCGTTACAACGTCGATGGCGTGTTGTGGATTCAGCAGCGCGACCAAGAAATTTTGCTCAAATGGTTCGACGGCAAAGAAGGCTTGCCGCTGGTTTACGAATCGACCTTTTTGCGCGCCGACGCCAAAGAAGCCGCGCAGAGCGCGCAGCGCATTTCCACCTGGATCGCCTCCATCTGGGCGCGTTTTCCGGGCGTGGGTTTTGTGGCCAAGCGCGACGCAAAGTACCTTTATTTTGAGGGTGCCGAAGAGAACTCGCTCAAGCCGGGCGACATCGTAAAAATCTTGCGAGTAGAATCTGCCACACGACACAAACTTTTCAAGACGCTTGCGGAGTTCCAAACTTCGCAAGTGGGCATGGCCAAAGTCGTCTCAGTCGACAAGTTGCTCGCCAAGGCCGAAGTCACCGAAGAGTCTTCGCTCGATCCTGTGAAAATGGGCGACCGCTATGAGCCTGTGGCGACGCAAATGGTAGAGTCCAAATCCGCGCCCGCAGCCGCAACTCCCTCAGCCCAGGCGCCGAACGAAGTCGAAGGAGATCGCTGGTCTTCCGTTTTTAATACCAATGGCAAGCTGGGGGCGGCAGCGCTCTTTATCGGGTATGGGCAAAGCCTTCACAATGAGAAAACCGTGGATGGCGTCAACCCCGAGCTCAAGCGCAACGCTCCCGCTCTCGAGGCCGAAGCGATGATGTTCATCACGAACAAGTGGCTCGCCTGGGCCAACTATCGTTATCGCTTTGCGACCTTTACCAATCCACCGGCCGCCTATTCGCTGGACTCTATCAACGCTCGCGTCACCTCGATGGCTCTCACCGTGGGGCACCGCTTTATGCTCGAAGAAAGCACCGGTCTCTGGGTAGCGCCCTTCATTGGTTACCGCACGTATGGGTTTACCGCCGGTGAGCAGAACTCTCAGTACGGTCCGTCTTCAAAAAAATGGAATGCGCCGGTGCTCGGTGTGCACCTGGAGTTTCCTTTCGACGATCGCTGGCTCTTGCGGGTGGTGGGATCGCGCTCCATCTTTATCAGTTATTCAGAGAAAGACGATCTGAGTGGCGGCGCACCGAGGCCTTCGGCATCGGAACTCGGAGCGACACTTTGGTTGAAGCTTGGCAAAGACAATTCGCTGGGTGGCGGTTTTCGCTACCAATCGCTCAGCACGCAGTACAACGGTGTCGGTACCGTGGGTCGCGTCGAAGCAAAGAGCGTCACGCTCAAGGTTTCGGAACTCAGATTGGGCTACGAGTCTCGGTTCTAAGGAAGGCGCCAAGGCGTGACCTTGGCGCGAGAGCTTTTGCTTAGCGAACCACGCGGTCGAAGCGAGCCTTTTGGCGATTGAACCAGTCGCGGAATTTGTCGTAATTTTCGTCAAGTTCCAAGAGGTTATCGAGCGAAAGGTAGTCGGTGCGCGCACGCACTTTCTCTTTGCTTTCGTTGTAGTACATGTATTCGTCTTGGTTGAGGTCAACGGCCTCTACCCAAGCTTTGATCGCGTCTTTTAGCCACATGGGAACCGTGCGAAGGTCGGCTTCACGACAATAATTCACCAGTTCCTGCTTGATATCGTGTTGGTTCATCTCGCGATCGATCCTAGCCCATTTAGGAGGCTTTTGTGAAGCTTTCGATTCGTGGCAATGATTTCTCCGCAAAAGGGATTCCAAGGCGCGTTACCATCCAAATCACTCACGTGACCGCCGGCTTCTTCCACGAGCAGAGCGCCCGCACTGAGATCCCAAGGCGAGAGATTCCATTCCCAATATCCGTCGATGCGTCCGCACGCGACATAGGCCAGGTCGAGGGCGGCGGCGGCATCTCGCCGAACTCCCAGGGTTTGACGCGTGATGTCGATGAAGCGTTGGTACGACTGCGTCTCGTCGGGGTTGCCGCGCGTGGAGGCAAAGCCCGAAGCAAAGAGCCCGCGCTCATAGCGCCCGTTCGAGGAGACTGCGATGCGCTCTCCATTGAGGGTGGCGCCGAAACCGCGGGCCGCCGAGAAAACTTCGTCTCGCGTGGGATCCCAGGTACAGGCGACGACCGGAGTCCAGCGCCCTTCGCTCAGCACCATGAAGGAGAGGGTGGAGCAGAAGAAGGGATAGCCTTTGTAAAAGTTCGTGGTGCCATCGATAGGGTCGAGCACCCACATGGCCGTGCAGCCTGCTGGTGCTTGCGGTTTGGCCGACTCCGCGCTCTCTTCGCCCAGCAGGTATTCCCCGGGAAAATTCTTTTCAAGTTCGCTGCGGATGAGCGCCTCAACCTCGCGGTCGTATTTGGTGACAAGATCGTTGGGCCCGCTCTTCTCGTCGGCATGGATGTCGAGATCTTTGGCGAGGCGACGCTCGTCGAAGATCGGCCGGGAGAGCTGGAGGAGGGTTTCGATAAGGGTGCGACGCTTTTGCCACTCGTGGGAACTCATGAAGTGTTCTTAACATGGGCGCTAAACATGGGCCAGAGTGCACTCGGGCTGGAGCGAGCTTTTGTGGCTAACAAATTTAAAAGAATCAGCACCTTAGTTTAGACGTCCGCATTGGGATGGCTCCACGTTGGTGAGAACTTCGACCACAGGGCCATCGGGCGGAGTTGCAAAGCGATTGACTCGCGCGATCGGGCTTGGGTATTGAGGCGTGCATGAGCAGAACTAGAACTTATTTAAACTCTCGCGTTTTGGTAGCTTTCGCCCTTCTGATGTCGGCCTCGTTGCTAGCCCACGAGACCGGTCTCGTGCCGTGGGCGAGTGCCGAGAGCCAGGTGCGACTCGTGCGCTCCGTGAAAACGGATTTTTTTAAGCTAAGTAACTTCTTTGTTTCTCAAGACAACGGGCTTTATTGCGGATTGGCTTCTTCGGCGATCGTGTTGAACGCGCTTTATTTTGGTGATGCTGCTAAAGAACTCCCCGAAGACAAAACCTCGATCGCTAAAGAGGAGACCAAATTTCTGCCCGAGGGTTTCAACCCTTACTTCAAAAAAGTCACCCAAAACAACCTGCTCAACGATCGCACCAAAACCAAGCTCCAAGTTCTGGGCGCTCCGGCCGAAGGCACGGAGAAAGCCGATTACGGGCTGCAGCTGCGGCAGCTGGTTCAGGTCTTAACTTCGCACGGCGCCAAAGTGGATGTGCGGGTCGTGACGGATGACGCCTCCGAAGCCGAAATCAAGAAAGAGCTCATCGAAAATTTGTCGCGCAAAGACGACTACGTGCTGGTGAACTACAAACGTGCGGACCTACTAGCTCAGGGCGGTGGTGGGCACATCTCTCCGCTGGGAGCCTACGACGAAGAGAGTGATTCGTTTCTCATCATGGATGTGAATCCCAATAAAGCCACCTGGGTTTGGGCACCCGCGGACACCTTGATCAAAGCCATGCGTACCTTCGACACCGTGGAAAACCGCGGATACCTGCTGATTCAAAAATAGTCGGGCTAATCAAAGCGTCCACTACACTAAAAGGCACGGACACACTTCTGCGACCCGGTGGGTCGCGGAAGTGTGTCCGTGCCTTTTGACTGCGACCCGGTGGGTCGCGGAAGTGTGTCCGTGCCTTTTGGGAACCCGAACAAAGCCTCTTGGGTGTGGACGCCTGCGGACGCCTTGATCAAAGCCATGCGCACTTTCGACACTGTCGAGAACCGCGGATACGTGCTGATTGGCAAGTAGGGCTTAAGGCAAGTCTACGGAGAGTTCTCCGCAAAGATTTTCAGTAAATTGTTTTTTGAACTCGGCGGAGTCCAGCTCCTGACCGAGCAAGTGCATCGACTTGATGACAGCGCTCTCCCAGGTCATGTCAAGGCTGGTGAGGGCGCCCGCTGCGCGCGCGGCGCGACCGGCTTCGTAGAGCGAAAGATCCACCTCACCGCTGTTGGACTGCGAAGTGATGATGACCTGGATGCCATCCTTGGCTAGGTCGCGTATTAGGGAGAGCAAATCGGAATTTTCGGTGGGAACATCCCCCGGACCGAAGGCCTGAATCACCACGGCCTTGTAGCCCGAGAGAAACGACTTGAGCCCCGTGACTTCCATTCCCGGAAAAATTGAAAACGAAAAGACTCCCGCATCGAGCTCGGTACGCAGGCGGTAGGCCGCGGCCGGGATCTCGAGGTAGCGCGAATAGTCCACCTTGACGCCCACATGCGCGAGCGGTGGGTAGTTGGGCGAGGAGAAGGCTCCAAAAGACATGGCCGAGACTTTGCGCGCGCGGTTGCCGCGGAAGACGTAAGAATCAAAAAAGATGCCGACCTCTTTGATTTGATTTTCGATCGCGATCTGTGCCGAGTGCACTAAGTTGCGCGGACCGTCCGAGCGAGGGTCGAGCAGGGGGCGCTGAGCGCCGGTAAAGATCACCGGTTTGTTAAAACCGCGGAGCATGAAGCTGAGCGCCGTGGCCGAAAACGCCATCGTGTCGGTGCCGTGGGTGACAAGGAAACCATCGTAGTTGTTGCGGTGGCGGTCGAGCGTCTCAGACATCGCTACCCAGTCGGCGGGAGCCATGTTGCTCGAGTCTTTGTTCAGCAGAATTTCAACGTGCACATCGGCGAGGTCGAAGAGGCTAGGGCAATACTTTTCGAGCTGACTCGTGAAGGCGTTTTTAGGGTCGGGCTCGCCATCGAGATTCATCCCGATGGTGCCGCCGGTGTGGATGAGTAACAGCTTTGCTCTACGACTCATAGTCCTTGGGATTGATCTTGTACTTGCGGATTTTGCGAAGCAGCGTGTTCTTGGGGATGTTCGCCTTCTCGCAAGTCATGTTGATGCGGCCGTTGTAAGTCTTGAGCGCTTCGATGATGAAGTTCTTCTCGAACTCGTCTTTATACTCTTTGTAGTCGAGCGGCATGCCGGCTTTCATTTGCGGACGCTCGATGTGGGGGCCCATGCTCCAACCCTCTTCGGAGTCGAGAACCGAATCTTGAATCGGCTCTGGAAAGCTGGAGAAATGCAGCTCGTCTTTTTGTTCAAAGATGAAGGCGTGTTCGATGGCGTTCTCGAGCTCGCGGATGTTGCCGGGCCACTCGTACTGGGCGATCTTCTCAAGCCCTTCGCGTGTGACACCTTTCACTTGGCGATCGTGCTTTTGATTGAACTTGGCCACGAAATGATCCACGAGCGCAGGAATGTCTTCTTTGCGATCGCGCAGCGGCGGCAGATACACCGGCATCACGTTGAGGCGGTAGTAGAGGTCGCTGCGGAATTTGCCCGTGGACATCATGGTCTCTAGGTTCTGGTTGGTGGCGGCGATGATGCGCACGTCCACCTGAAATTCACGATTCGATCCGACGGGGGTGATCTTTTGCTCTTGCAGTGCGCGCAGGAGCTTTACTTGCATGGGCAGAGGAAGGTCGCCGATCTCATCAAGAAAGAGCGTGCCACCGGAAGCGTGCTGAAATTTGCCGATCTTGCGCTGCACGGCTCCCGTGAAGGCGCCTTTTTCGTGACCAAAGAATTCGGACTCAATGAGTTCCGAGGGGATCGCGCCGCAATTGACTGCGACGAAAGCTTTGTCCTTGCGGGGTGAGTTGAAGTGAATCGCCTGGGCGACGAGTTCTTTGCCCGTGCCGTTTTCGCCGCGGATGAGCACGCTGGTGTTCACGTGTGCGAGGCGACGGATCAGGTCGTAGACTTTGGACATGGGCTTGGATTGCCCGACGAAGCGATCGAGCGGATCGTCGGCGTGAGCCTCGGAAGGACGCGACATGGCGATCTTCTCCACAAGGTTGCGCGCGTCGATGGCTTTTTGGATGAGCTTTTCGAGCTTCACCGGATCGATGGGCTTTTCGATGTAGTCAAAGGCACCATCTTGAATGGCCTTCACAGCATCGCCCACGTTGGCGTGCGCGGTGACCACGGCGACCGTGGTGGTGAGCTGTGCGTCTTTGATACGCTCGAGGACTTCGAGGCCGTCGATTTCGGGCATGCGCACGTCGAGCAGCACCAGATCGTAAGAAGATTCGGAGATCATTTTCCAGGCTTCGGCGCCGTCGCTGGCTTCGTCAACCGCGATGCCGAAGCGTTCGAGTTTGGAGCGCAGAGAGTCCCTTAGGTCACGTTCGTCGTCGGCGACGAGGGCTTTGAGTTGTTGGCCGGCCATGGCGGCATCCTGCGCCGAAAGGGGAGACTCGTCAACCCGATTCGTTGGGAATTACCACTCGAATCAGAGTGCCGCTACGCTCTTCGCCGAAGTACTCGGCCGTCAGCGCGCGCAGCGCTTCGCCGGAGGTTTTGGAGATGAGCACGAGACGGCCCTGGTGTTCTTCGACGAAGTATTTTGAGAGGTAGAGTCCCAGCCCTGTGCCCTTGACGGATTGGCCCTTGGATGTGGCTTCCTTGGCACCGCGCTGGAACTTTTGCAGCACGCGCGAGCGGTCTTCTTCGGGGATGCCGGGGCCTTCGTCTTGGACCTCGAACCAGATTGCCGGTTGGGGTGGCGCCAGTTCCAAGGCGTTGTCGTCATCACCGCAGCGGACGGTGATCTTGGTGCCCTTGGGCGAATACTTGATGGCATTGGAGATCAGGTTGTCGGCCACTTCGCGAATCAAATCGCGGTCGAAGTTGGCGAGGAACATGGGTTCGAGTTCGGAGACCACTGAGATGCCGGCCTCCTGCGCCTGAAGCTCGAGCCGCGCGATGGATTGCGAGAGCACTTCTTGAAGATCGTTGGGAGCCAGGTGAATTTTGATTTGGTTAGATTCGATGCGGTTCAGCAGGAAGAGTGTCGAGATGGTTTTCTCCAAATGCCCATTCGCCGAGAGCACCGAATCGAGCGCCGCCTTTTGCTTGGGTTCGAGAGAGCCGAGGTCGCCGCTTAGAAGTTTTTCCATCAGTGCCTGGATCTTGGCAATCGGGGTTTTGAGATCGTGCGAGACGAGCGAGAGAAAGTTTTGTCTCATGACATCGAGCTGCGTGGCGGCTTCTTTTTGGCGACCCTGGCGATACTCGATGCGACGTTTTTGGTTGAGCTGATCGCTGATCGAAACCAGGTAACTGAGGAAAATCCCCATCGTGGGCGCAAAGAGCGAGACCATGTAGCCGTAGCGTTCGAAGAGAACGAGCGAGGTGACGAGTAAAAAACCGTAGAGGGTAGCCGTCAGCGCCACAGCAAGTGTGAGTGGATAGGAATACGTCAGAGAAGCCACGAGCAAAATGCACGCGAGCGTCAGCGCAAAGGTGGTGTAACGAGACTGGATGCGGAACGAATCCCCTGTGAGGTGGTTGAAAATCGCGGTCAGCGCGAGTTCCTGTGTGGTGAGAAAGCCAAAGGGGCTCGACCATCGCTCAACGGTGTTGCGGTTTTCGTCGACGAGAATCACAAGCGAACGTACGGGAAGGTTGTCGATTTCGGATTTGGTGAGTTGGGTGATCGGCGAAGGATTGAAAACGTCGAGCTTGCCGTAATAGAGCAGCGATTCCACGTCGTCTTCGCCTCCGGCATGCTCGCTGGCGAAGAAGGCTTTATGCACGAGACGTACGAAGGAAGCCTCGTCGGGTTTCTGATCGAGGTCCACATTGTGGCACTTGTACGAGAGGATGTGACGACTGAGGTTGATGCACTTAATGCCCGGCGAGAGTTGGTCGAGCAGTGCAGCGTGCTCGCGGCCCACGATTGCGGGGTTGATGCTGAACACGCGCGTGCGCACCGAGGGCTCTGCCGGAGAGATGGGACCGCGAATGGCGTAATCGAGTCGGAGTTGCGCCATGTCCACACCGGCAAAGGGAATTAGCCCCAGAATGCTGATCGGCAGCAGGTGCAGAAATGGGCGTAGGCGCGCGAGGCGCGCTTTAAATCCGGTAACCAAAGTAGAAGGCTCCCGAGAAGAAAGAATTGTCGCTGCGAAGTTCCATGATTTGAAGCACCGGTTCGAAGGTAAACGAGGCGTATTCGTAAATCATCGAGACGTGCCAGTTTGGCTTGACCCCCATTTGGCGGTTCGAAGTTGGAGTGGCGGGAACGATGCGCATAGCGAGACTCGAGCCCACGCCGATGCGGAAAACCGAATCCGGGCCGACTTTGGTCCAGTAGTAGGTGGTGAACTTCACAGGGAGGTCGAGGTGTTTGTTCGAGGTGCCGAGCATATTTTGCTGAAAGCCCACTTCGAGCTCAACGGAGATCGGGTGGCGCAACATGTCCCAGCCGAAACCCAGGGCGGCGGCGTAGCCCGGCCCGCGTCGGCTGTACCCATTGTACTGCTCAAAAGTGTAGGTGGCGCCGGCCTGAAGATTGAGGCCGAATACGGTGTCGACGTCCGAAGGCACGCTAGAGGGGCGCTCGACGGGGATCTTTTGTTTGGGCTCGTAATCCTTTTTCTTGCGCAGTTGGGGGACATACTCATCTTCTGTGAGGTCGTCGTAGGGATAATCCTGGGCGCGCAGGGCGGTAGTGGAGAGGAATAGAGAAATCACCAAGAGGCGGTAGAAAGACGTCATGGTTATTTTTTATCGCATTTCCCCCGGAGAAACAAAAAAACCGCCGTACTCCCGAAGGAGCACGGCGGTAGGAAACTTGCGGAGATAAAGCTGCGTCTGGTGTTGAAGCTCAAAGCACCCCCCAGAGCTGGGGAAGGGAGGTTCCCTTGAGCATCGGGCTGATGCTCTGGGCCCCTAGACCTCGCGGCCTTCCCCCCCAAGTCTCGAGGACTTGTTACAACAACTTCAGTGCCGTTTGGTTGTTCGCGTTCGCTTGAGCAAGTACCGCAGTACCGGCTTCGCGAAGGATCGCGGACTGTGCCAAGTTCGAAGACTCAGCTGCCATATCGGCGTCACGAATGCGGCTCTCGGCGGCCGTGAAGCTAGCTTGCGACACGCTGAGGTTCGCGATGGTGGTTTCCATTCGCGATTGTACCGCACCGAAGTTTGCGCGCATGGCGCCTACTTTGGCAAGGGCTCCATCGATGTCGTTGAGTGCGCTCTGCGCGCTACCCTTGTCAGCGATGTCCAGGCCCGAGATACCAAGTTCGCTGGTTCCGGCGTTAGCCGAACCGGCATCGTAAGAAATTTTATAGTCGTCACCGCCGCGGGCACCGACTTGGAAGTCGAGCTCGCCAGCCGAACCGTCGAGGAGCTTCATGCCCGCGAACTCGGTGGTTTGCACGATACGGTCAAGTTCTTGCTTGAGCTGTTGAGCTTCAAGGTTCAAGTAACCG
>Ga0247823_10000281_pt1 | contig 44099 bp, 49 predicted proteins | sample 13C_PalmiticAcid_2_FD_192426 | JGI IMG/M metagenome (GOLD analysis project Ga0247823, IMG submission 192426) | Soil microbial communities from agricultural site in Penn Yan, New York, United States - 13C_PalmiticAcid_Day30 | ecosystem: Environmental > Terrestrial > Soil > Agricultural land... | reverse complement strand
AAGAAGCTTAAGGCTACTGGCTTTAGCGACGGTGTTAAGGGAGATAACTTCGATATCCGGCGTATTCGCGATCAGCGTGGTAACATGATGCTTGCGGTCACGCCTTACGATGACGAAGATGGTGCCGGGACAACTGCGGTTATCCCGTTCTCTGACTTCAAAGCAGAAGCTGATCGTATCAGGTCTGGGCGTGTCGCCCGTGGCCAAAGTCGTACATCCGCCCGTGGGATTAACGCTTATCGCCGTATCCCCGGAGAGAGTACTGCTGCCCGGCTTGCCCGAATTAACCGAGAGGTTGCTCAGGGCGCTGATCCGGTCTATCATCGAAAATAAGGAAACCTAATGTCGGATGGCAAATCATTCCGCGATCCTGTCTATGACAAGATTGAAGCGGAGCTTGAGAAGAAGTACAATCTGCCTCGGGGCGGGATGAGCGCCATTCGCACTAGGGGCGAGCGCTCCAACTCCGATCAGATTAGCCCTAAGGGCGCTGCTACGGTGTATCAGATTATCCCGTCAACTCGTCAGCGCTTCAAGAAAGTTTATGGCATTGACGCCTACGCTTCTAAGGAGGCCGCAGCAGAAGTTGCGGCTCTCCACCTTAGGGACGATCTTAGGCGTTACCGAGGCGACTGGAATAAGGCTGTTGCCGCGTATAACGGTGGCGCTAAGGGCGTGACGGCTCCTGTGAAGGAAACCCGTGATTACGTCCGTCGAGTGACCGGGCAGGACTTGACGGTCCCGGCTGGTACGAGCGGCGCTACTCAGCTTGCTCCCGGTATCAACATATCGGAACTGAGTTACGATGACCTTAAGGATGTTGCTCCTGAGGATATCGGTAGCCGACGCCCTCTCGGCCCGCAGCAGGAAGCTCCGAAGAAAACTCGTGAGCAAATCCTCAATGACGCTTTGGTTGGTGGTCGTGACCTTACTGTGGAACGGCCCGATCAGGCTCCGGATATCTCGGTCGAGAAGAAGGAGCAGGCTGCTGCTACCAAGGCTGAGACCGAGCGTGCTGCTATTGGCTTCACTGATCGCCTCGGTGCGGCCATTGAAAAGAATTGGGTACTAAATCAGATCATCAACGGCATTGACCGTGAGACTTTCGATGAAGACCCCGAGTTCCATGACTTCTACGTCAAGAACATCGACGAGATTGAGAAGGTGGCTGAAACCCCTGCTGAGCGTGATGCTATGCGGGAGGCTACCAGCCGTCGCGACCTTACCCGTATTATAGGTGAGATTACCGCTCAGCGTGAGCAGGATAAGGTCATCAATAGCAATGGTACTGGTCTGATGTTTGAGCTAGGTACTGCGCTTACTGACCCTGTGGGTTGGGTTGCTACTGCTGGCGTTGGTAAGATCGGACAGTTGGGCTGGAAGGGCTACACGCTTAGCCGTGCTGCCTTGGAAGGTGCTGCGGTCAACGTAGGCCTAACCGCCTCGCTCGATTACTCGGGCCGCAGCCAGACCGGCACGGACTACCTGATTTCGGGCGTCACAGGGCTTGCTCTGGGCGGTGCGCTGTATCCCCTTACCAAACCCTCCGGGGCGCTGGATGACAGCCTGACGGTCGCCACAGATGATATTCTGAGGGCTGCTCGGGCCGAGGCGGCTGACACGCTGGACATGGCGAAAGGCCGTGCCGGTCCCGAGGCCTCTAAGGAACAGATCGTGCAGGAAGTCCGCACTATCCAGACCGAGCGGGTACGGGGCGAGCTTGAAGCTAGTCTTGCCGATGTCGGCGACGAAAGTAAGTTCCTTACGGCTGATGAAGAGAACATCCTTACCCGCACTCCGGGTGCACAGGCTGCGCAGATCGCTAAGTCTGGGCTGGATGCTGTTGATGACGCCGGTGAACGTGCGCTGGTCGCAGAGATTACTGCGCGCAGTGAGCAGATCGTTGCCAACAACCCGATTGATGCAGCAGGCCTACAGGGCCGCGTATTGCAGTCGGTTGGGCAGGAAAGCACCGGTCTTACCATGCTGCGCTCTAAGTCGCCTGTGATGCAGGCTGCTGCTATCCAGTTGCTCGAAACGACGACTGGTGCCGGTGGCCGTAGGCGTACCGCTGCTATGTCTCAAGTCGTTCGTGAACGGGTTTACATGCGCCATATGATTGAGTATGAGCAGATGTTTAACCAGTGGCGTAAGGCTGAGGGTAAGGGCTGGCTTGCCGCGCATCTGAACAAGGATGTGCGTGACCAGTTCGACCGGGAAGTGTTCTTTGAAGTGGAGAAGCGGTACGGCCAGAAGGCGGGAACGCGGTTCACGAATAACAACGCTGTAGCTCGCGCTGCGGATGCGTGGGAACGTGGAATGGCTCAGATGGCTGCTGAACAGCGTCATGTGGGTACTCTTGGTTCCTTGCGGCTTCCCACCTCTTCGGTTGGATACATGCGGCACGTCATTGAAAGCCGTCAGGTTATGAAGATGGATGATGCCGAGCGTAGGACTGTGGAAGGCATTCTTGCTAAGCAGTTCAATGCGCTTAATGAGTATAGCTATATCGACAAGGTAACTAAGGAGAAGGTCACTAAGAACTTCGATCCTGCGTTCAGTCGTAAGCTGGCTAAGGCGTACCTAACCAAGGCTATGCGCCGAGGCAATGGTTCCTACGATGTACCGGTCAATATCCATAGCTCCGAAGGTGCAGACATCATTGATGATGCGCTCAAGGGACTGTCGGGGTTGGACGATGCTAGCCGTGAGGCGATCCTAGGTAAGTTTAGCCGTGGTGGCGCAAGTTACACTAAGGGCCGTCTGCGCCTTGATCTGACTGCTCCTATTGGACCTAACAAGGTTCTGGGCGATCTGTTTAGACAGGACATCATGGGCCTCTATCGTACCTATGCTCGTCGAGCCTCCGGTGAGGTTGCTTTGGCGCAGTATGGAGTTTACGGTAAGAAAGGCTTGGACCTGATGCGCGAGGCGGCTGAGAGAACGGGTGCTTCGGCCAATGAGCTTAAGGCATTCGATCAGGTAGCTGCTGAGTTCTTGAATACCCCGTACCGCAATGCTGTGCGTCATGCCTTCATGGACAACGTGCGTATTGCTACGTCTGCTGCTCGTCTGGGCGGCATGGGGTTCACGCAGCTTGGTGAGTATAGCAACGGGCTGGCGGCGCTTGGCGCTGCTCGGGTCATGTCTTCGATCAAGTCGATGCCTCGGCTGGCTGGCGAAGTGCGGGCGGCTGCTCGCGGGGAGAAGGTGAATAACCCGATCCTTGCGTCTATTGACGACCTCGGCGGCTCTTTGGGTTCGGACGCTTACCAAATGACCCGTATGTTTGATCTTCCCGATCAGGAGGTTCAACTGTACAATGACATGACTGTTGGGCTGGCTGGCCGCTTCCTTCGTGGAGGTAGCCATATGGTCTCGGTTATGTCGGGACACCGGATTATAACTGGTGTGCAGACCCGAGGTATGGCTGAGCAGATTGTTCGCAAGGCTGTCGGCTATATAAAGAACGGCAAGGAAAGCAAGGCGCTTCTGGACATGGGCTTCACTCGTGAGGTTCAGGCAGATATCCGCAAGAACCTTTCCAGCATCGCTAAGTTCGACAAGCGGGGTAAACTTGTGTCTCTGGACCTTATGGCAGGAGACCTTGATCCTAACCTTATGATGTCGTTCCGCGACAGTGTGGAACGTGGTGCAAGTCAGATCATTCAGCGTACCTACACCGGCGAGACTGGTGCATGGGCGCACAATGACTTTCTTAAGCTGCTATTCCAATTCCGCACGTTCTCTCTCACATCGATTGAGAAGCAGTGGGGACGCAATCAGAAGAACTACGGAGCTATCCGTTCGTTCGCTATTCTGATGGGCGCTATGTCGTTCGCCATGCCCATTCACATGGCGAGGTTGAATGTGCAGATGATTGGGAAGTCCGAGGAAGAACGGAAGAAGATTGCTGATGAACGGATGTCTGCGATAGCCCTCGGGCGCGCAACTCTGAACTATGCCTCGTCTGCTGGCTTGCTCGGGGACGTTCTGGACGTTGCTGCTGGTTTCGCCAGCAATACCGGCCTGATTGACGAAGACCTTGCTGTTGCCTTCACGGGTGGCGGACAAGGGCGGCAGTCGGTGTCAGGGCTGGTTCCCGGCCTCGGTATGGCTGACGATCTGCTCAAGGGCACGGTCGGCGGTCAATTCGAGAAGCTGCCTAAGCTGTTGCCGGGTAGCAATCTGCCGATGGTCACTCCGCTGGTAAACGGGCTGACTGCTGACGAAGAATAAGAGGCGTGCGGGCCTTCGGGCCTGCCGCTTCTAGTACCGTATAGCACAAAGGAATTACAATGGCTGATCCTACGCTTGTTCTGTATAGCGTAAATGAATGGCCGGGTGATGGTGTCCAAAATACGTTTGAGATTAGCTTTTCTGGCGGCTATATTAGCAAGGACCACGTAAAGTCTTCTCTGATGTTTCAGGGCGGTAATGGTGTAGAGTGGCCGTTTACTTGGGTAAATGACTTCACTATCCTTACGACCACCCCGCCGCCGCTTGGGTTTACCTTGCGGGTCTATCGGGAAACTCCGAGAAATACCCCCCTAGCAGACTTCTCTGATGGCGCTATCGTCACTGAGATCAGTCTAGACACTAACGCCAAGCAGGCTGTCTTTCTGGCAGCAGAGGCACAGGATCAGGAGATACTTAATCTCCGCACATCGATCACTACCCCGCATGGCGCTCACCTTACTGCCCCCGGCTTCATCCTGTTAGGAGAAGACGGTACTCCCGTCACTACTCCTTATCTCGACACGATTATAAAGTCTGGCGTCGAGGTCACGGACTATGGCACTTGGGGCGGCGAATTTGAAACTGATTATGGAGCTTGGGGCTAATGTCTCGACTTATTCTTCCTCATGCCCCTAACGATACGTTCGGGGACGATGTTCTTGCTCTGGGCGAAATTGTTGTCGATGAGACTAACAAGGCTCTGCGTCTTGGCGATGGTGTCACCCCCGGTGGTATCCTCGGCTCGTTCGATGGCGACCAGATCGAAGAACTCGTTAACACTGCGGTAGCGGCTCGTAACGAGAGTGTCGCCGCCAAGGATATTGTTGTTGCCGATGCGGCAGTAATCGCCACTACGCGCACGGAAGTCCTTACTGCTGCGGCTGATGCTGCTCAGGATGCTGCCGATGCGGAGACTGCGGCAGATCAGGCCACTGCGGCCCTTGCTCAGGTTACGGCCATCACTGGCGTTTCCTCGACCCCCTTCCCCAACACCTATGCGACCAACCTGCCTAAGGGCGTGCTTGGTACTACGTCGCTTGTCGGCGGTTCGGGTGGTGCGGATGGTACATTCGCCCTCGGGTTTGCCGGTGGCAGCATTACGGGTATGGAGGGCACGTTCACGGTTGAGGGCGGTATCGTTACCGACATCACCATTACGAAGCGTGGCTTGGGCACCGGCACTACGCCGCCTACGCTCGACTTCACTGCCTCGGCAGGACTTTCCGGAGCATCGGCCACCGCCGTTGTGGGTAATCTGTTCGGTGTTATGGAACACTATTGGGTAGCGGCTGCTGACAGCAAGTCTATCGTCTTGTTCTTCAATAACAACGTGGCAACGCCTGCACCTGCTCTGAACCCGGACGGGTCGCAGATCAGTCTTCCGGCTACGAACTACCTTAACTCCATTGCTGCGCGGCTCACTCCTTTCGAGGTAGCCCCGGCTGCGAATAGTGCGCTTAATCGTATTCTCAATCTGTCGATGGCAGGTTTGGATTTCTCGGTTGGCTACTATATCTCTAGCTGGCTGCGCGACGACTTTGGTGCTGGCGGAACGCCGCGCATTCGCCTTGAGATTGCCCGGCAGTCTGACAGTGTGGTCGTGGCGTCGCTTTCAGGCATCGCTGGTGGCCTTGGCGATGGCTCGGGTATGGCGGGCATCAAGACCCTCATTCTGCTCCCTGTGGGCGGCTCTGGGGCGTCTGGACTGGCCGTGGTGGACTTCGGGACCGATGAAGGCGACGGGGAAGGTCCGGCGTTCAATCAGGAAATCTCGACCAAGCTTGCCAACTGGCGCATTATGTTCAACGCTGCTCAGCTTACGGCTGTATCGGCAGCGGCTACTACGGCAGCAAAAGCTGAGAGTGCCAAGAAGGATACTTGCTTTATCCCTACCGCTACCGATGAGTATGCGATTGGGTTCATCAAGGATTGCTACATCGAAGGCGGGTATAAGAACCACGATTACATCATCAATTACGAGACGATCTACTTCGCTGGAAGTGACTTGTATCGTATCCGGTTGTGGCTTCGTGACCTTACCCTGAATATGGACGTCGCTCAGCGTACTATCCTTAATACGGGGCCGATTACCTACCAGCCCTCGCAGATGCTGCTCTATAGGGACAGCCTGCCGAACTACACGGGTATTGCCTGTATGCTCTGGGTTGACTGGTCGAAAATCCTGTTCACCAAGTCTACGACCACGTACACCACTATGGCTGCTACGGGTATCCGCAAGGATCGTATCTTGACCAAGGATATGATGGATGACTTCCTCGTCGCTGCGAAGCCCGCTGTTCACTTGACGGTTGGTCCGGGTACGCCTACGGCTACTCACTTCAATTCGCTGGTGGATGCAGTTGCTTCGACGTATCGTCCTGATGTTGGCGATATCACTCGGTCTAAGTACCCTATCTCGGATGTGTGTTCGTATTCCAATCAGTACCTCGTTGAGGTCGTTGGGGACGCTTATCATGAGATTGTCCCGAATGTCGTGTACAGCGGCACTGGACAGAGTGTGATCGTCGTTCCTCCGTTTATGACTATCCGACTTAAGCATGACACCATCGTCGAGAGTGACGTTGAAGGTCCGGCTGACACCGCGCCGGTCTTTGAACGGCATAGGTCGAGCCGCCTTGAGTTCGGCACCGTTATCAATAACGGGCAGGGATACTGCGATCATATCGATGGGTTCGGTGCTACGACCCTCGATGCTAGCACGGGCACGATGAATAACCCGGTGCGTACCGTGTCGTTCGGCGTGAACTACAAGGTGCCTGATGGGCATAACGCCCCGCTGATTGGCTCGGGTATCTCGGATGGTCAGACTATCCTTATCGATACCTGTAGGTTCATCCGTGAGGGTACTGAGAGCGGGTACTCGTATGTACTCATTCACAATGTCCCGATTGGGTTCTACCCGGCGAATATCATTATCCGCAACTCGTACTTCAACGATGCGGCTGTGGACGGTGCTACCGGCCTGCTGCTGCTCAAGACGTTCGATATCGACATTACGCATCGCGTTGTGATCGAGAACACGGAGATTGATAGCATTACGGCGCATACGGATCATCCCGGCTTGCCGGGCTATGAGCGTAGGTTCCCGCTGGGGTCGATTACTCTTCTGGGTAACGACACTCTCGCTTACTAACACTCGGGAGGCTTTAACCGGCCTCCCGCATTACAAGGAGACGCTTTGTGGCGGCGAATGAACAATCGCTAGGTCTGCTGCACGAAAAGGTAACGCAAGTCCTCAGCGAGGCTCTTGACGGTGACGAGCTTCCGGGCTACACCGAAGAGACTGCTGACGGGGAAACGGTCGAGGTTCCGCCTCGTCGTCTTCCGCCTTCGGCTGCTATCATTGCAGCGGCTACCAAGTTCCTCAAGGATAACAATATCACGTGTGCCCCGGCAGAAGATAATGTCATGGGTGGTCTGTTGCAGAAGCTTAAGGATAAGCAGAAGGCACGGATGAGCGGGCAGGTTCTTCGGGACGCTGTTGACGATATGACGTTCCTCGACAGGAACCTTAACTAATGGCTATGCGGGAGGGCAACGATGCTGCTCTCCTGCGCTGGCGTACCCTTGAAGTAATTCAGGAGCATTACTCCGAGTTCGATCCGTTCTTGCAGGACGTGATGGACCTTTTGGGCTTCAAGACTTCGCCGGTGCAGCGGGATATCGGATCATTCCTGTGCTACGGCCCTCAGAACATTATGATCCAAGCGCAGCGTGGTCAGGCTAAGACTACGATCACTGCTGCCTTCGCGGTCTGGACGCTGATCCAGAACCCTTCGGCCCGTGTCCTCATCCTGTCCGCAGGTGGTACGCAGGCTAACGAAATTTCTACTCTTATCGTTCGCATCCTTATGACGATGGACGAACTCGAATGTCTCCGGCCCGATCCCTCTAATGGCGACCGGACCTCAGTTGAGGCGTTCGACGTTCACTACACGCTTAAGGGCATCGATAAGTCGCCTTCCGTGGCCTGTATCGGTATCACGGGTAACATGCAGGGTAAGCGCGCCGATCTGCTCATTGCAGACGATATTGAGAGCGCTAAGAACTCCCGCACCGCGTTGATGCGCGAACAGCTTATGGACCTGACCCGAGACTTCACGTCGATCTGTACCAATGGTCGCATCGTGTATCTGGGGACGCCGCAGTCTCAGGAGAGTGTGTACAACACGCTTCCTTCCCGTGGCTTCACCGTTCGCATCTGGCCGGGACGCTTCCCGAACGCAGAGCAGATGGAGAACTACGGGGATCACCTAGCGCCGTACATTCGTACCCGCTTGGAGAAAGACCCGTCTCTCGCCTATGGTGGCGGTATGCTCGGGGATCAGGGCAAGCCTGTCGATCCTACGTATATTGACGAAGGCATCCTACAGTTCAAGGAATTGGATCAGGGACCGTCTTACTTCCAGCTACAGCACATGCTCAACACCAAGCTTGCGGACGCGGCTCGCTACCCTCTAAAGGTAGAGCAGCTTGTCCTCATGGCGCTTGGCGGTGAGTACTACCCGCTGTCCGTTGCCCGAGGCTTCGGCGGTGGCAGTCTTCTGGACATCAGCATCCATACAACCTCGTATAAGATCAACACCCCTGTGAAGGTGAGTGATGACGTAGCGAAGTTGCAAGGGATCATGATGTACGTCGATCCCGCTGGTGGCGGTAAGAACGGGGACGAAACCGGCTACGCGGTGACTGGCTTCCTCAACGGCAACATTTACGTGTTGTCCGCTGGCGGCGTGCCGGGTGGTTACAACGTCGAGCAGATGCGTACCTTGGCCGATATCGCTGAGCGATGGAAGGTCAACAAGGTCGTGGTCGAGAAGAATATGGGCTATGGCGCCTTTACGGAGGTCTGGCTTCCTATTCTCCGACAAGCTCACGAGTGCGCGGTAGAAGACGATTTCGTCACCGGGCAGAAGGAGCTTCGTATCATCGAAACTCTGGAACCCGTTATAGCGCGAGGCTCCCTTATCTTTAACCAGTCAGTTATCGATGAGGACCGGGACAGCCTTATCAAGTACCCTGCTGCACAGCGGCAGTTGTACAGTCTGTTCCACCAGCTTAGCAAGATTACCCGCGACAAAGGCTGTCTCAATCACGATGACCGTGTTGATGCTCTCGAAGGCGCGGTGCGTTACTGGCTTAAGGTTCTGGCTATTGACCAGTCCGATGCCATCAAGAAGGCGCGTGAGCGCGAATATAACGAAGCCATGCGCGATCCTATGATGAAGGACCGCTGGTCGAATACTGCTCCGGGCCGTGGTGGTTCGGTGTTCAACAAATATCTCAGGAGCAATTCCAATGCAAGAAGCATCCCTCCCTTCCCCGGATACCGGCGCTAACGGCTATCATCTGCGTCGTATTTCTGCTAAGGCGATCAGCGCACTCGAAGTCGTAGCTATGTCGTATCCGGCTGGCGCGCATCCCGGTGCCCAGAAGCTTGCTGACTTCTTCACGGCGTGCGCTGTGGCTGCTGCCACGATCGGCAAGGCGATCCCGGTGCTTACCTTGACCCCGCCTACCTCGTCCTTTGCTGTCGCGGCGACGCAGCAGCTTACTCTGGGCAAGGGTGGTAGCTCGGGTGCGGCCACGTATTCGTCGAGCGATCCCGCTGTGGCCACTGTCAATAGCGCAGGGCTGGTTACGGGCGTTGCTGCCGGTACGGCGGTCATCACGGCCAACGTGGCTGAGGGTTCGGCCCACAAGGCTGGATCGATCACGGCCAGCGTGACTGTCACCGCCTAATATGGACGTGCTCTCGAACGCTGCATTCGTGCGGCGCTTTCAGGAGCGGGCTGGGCTTACTCCTGACGGGGTGCCCGGCCCGAACACGCTCGCGGCGTTGGATAAGGTGCTTCCTGCTCCGGCCCCGGCTGACCCGGTAAGCACGGATATCCCTGACGACTATTGGCCTATGCTCTCCAATATCGAGAGCCGTGACCGCCCTTACGTTAAGGCTTCGACTTCCTCGGCCTCTGGACTGTATCAGTTCATCAAGGCTACGTGGATCGGAGAAGGCGGCACTTGGGGCAATAACCCTAAGCTGGCTTTCGGTGGCCTGTTCCCGCCTGTTAAGGAACAGCTTGCCCGAGCTAAGACATTTACCGAGAAGAATGCTAAGGTGCTTAAGCAGGCCGGTATCCCGATCAATAAGGCGTCGCTATATGCCGCGCACTTCTTCGGAGCCGGTATGGCAGCTAAGGTCATTAAGGCGGACGTGGGCGCACGGGCTGACCTGATTGCCGGTCAGGCTGCTACTGATGCTAACCCGTCGATCCTTCGGGGCAAGACGGTTGGCCAGTTCCTTACGTGGCTCCACGGTAAAACCGGAGAATGGGCACGATAATGCCTGAATTTATACTACTCGCCGTATGCGGGATGGTGGGGGCGCTTCTCTATAGCTTCCCCATCTTCCTCGCGGCCCTGAACTCGATCCCTCCGGGTCGGTTTGCTTGGGCTTCTCTATGCTTCTCGGTGGTTGTCGGGACCACGCTTGCGCCTATCCTCGTTCCTATGCTTGGATACCGCTGGCCGTTCCTGATAGCCCCTAACCCCTATCCCCTTGCTGTTGGCGTCGGGCTTGCGGTAAATCCATTGGCTCCCATCATCGTCAAGAAACTGACGGGCTGGGCTGACGCCTATACGATTGGACCGAAGAAATGATAGACCTCATCAATACGTTCGTATCCGGGGTGTTCTTTCTCCTAGCCGGTATCTTCGGCTTGGTACGGCACTTCCTGCTTGAACCGCGCATCCCCGTTGAACCCAAGACCCCTACGTGGCTACTCCGCGTATTCTTCGGGTTCTCGACAGTGATGCTCTATGTGGGCATGAGATATCTCGTTGCATGGTACACGGGCGCTGCGTTGTATGTGCCGCCTGCCGCTACTGGCCTCGGTGTGCTGATCGCGCTTGCGGTGTTTACGTACAAGGGTTCTCTCTTGTACGATACCGTCACTAGGAAGGCGCACTTCTCTCTGGACGAATTGATCCAGCGATTTAAGGATATGTAATGGCATTGTTCTCTGTAGCAACCCTTACCGGCGCAGTGAGCCTGTTGGGCAAGAAGTCCACATGGATTACCCTTGCGGTGATTGTGGGCGTTATCTTCGCAGGCTTCGCGGTCGTGAACTACGTAGCCACCAAAAGCGAGAACATGGCTCTCAAGGCCAAGGTCGAGAAGGTGGAACGAGAGCGGGATCAGATCGCTCAGAACTACCGAGCTAACGCTACTGCGGTTAAAACCCGTAACGACCTGATTGACGCCCTCTCGAAAGTGGAGACTGTTGAACGTGTTAAAACCATCGAAGCTCTCAAGAAAAATCCTGATTGGGCTAAGCAGCCTATCCCTGCTGACGTTATTGCCAGCTTGCGCGAATAAGGCCCCTCTAGGGTTCCCGTACTCGCTCGCAGCGGACTGCAAGGAAACTCCCGTGAAGCTTGAGATTAACGAGGATATCGTCCTCGCGTATCGGTCTGTCCGTAATGACCTCCGGGTCTGCAACGCTGATAAGGCGGCAATCCGGAAGTGGGCGACCGAGAACAAGCTGATCCCTGCTGAGCCAGCAAACACCCCGTGAAACGCCGTGGAACGGGCCGTGGAGCAGCACAGGCTACCTTCGGGTATCTCTGGGCCTCCCGGTCCTTCCGGGCTTCCAGCGGGCCTCCTGTGGATCATGGATTGTCTGATGGATGTGTCCATATTTCTGACAGGTTCAAAATGCCTAAACCCAAATTTTGATATTGTTATGCGAGGGGGTACCTCAGATCAGATGAGCGTGTGTATCCCCCGTGTACCCCTTTGATGACGCAGGATATACCATTATCAGCACGTGTATCGATCGATGTATTACCAGTATGACAGCGCATATCCCTGTGTCAATCCTGTTATTATGCTTAAGGTTGAATACGTGTGGATAAGAGGCCTATCTATCTCATTTTACTGCATATTATCCCTAGTTGATTATGGGACCGTATAGCATAGGCAATCCGTATCTATCTGACGGAGGGATACCCTAGGGATAACCACGGGGATTATGAGAATGCGTCTCTGATCTATGGCGGGATGACATAAGGGTATGATCCTAGGAGCTACCTAGGGATACATGGGGCAGGGACCATGAGAGGCATGGATACCCTAGAGAACCTAGGGATACACGATACCCGCGCGCTAAGAATGGTTCGCAATAAGGATGATACCTAGGGCTAACCTATTGGATATATTACGGTATCTGTATATTTTCATTTTCTGCAATTAGGGGCTTGCAATAGGCTCGGATATCCCTAGATTGATGGCACTGACTGCAACGGCTTCTAGCCACCGCATCGGCCCTTTCTGCACCTAGGCACTGTGTAGCCTACATGTGCGGTTGACTGGCGCGAAGTTGGCTCTATGCTAGCGGTCATCAACACCGGCTCCCGAGCCAACCGGTTTAACCGGACGCGAATAACGGGGAGCGGCCATAGCGGCATCATCCGCTGACTGTACGCCTAGCAGAACCTAGGTGCCGACTGTGAGGATCACAGCTATAACCGACGCAGCGCCTATGCTGTCATCATTGGGTAAGCATGAACCTAGCGGGGATTGTGGCACCTTTCGACATAGGGCGATGCGGATGGAAGCCGGGATGGCAACATCCTAGAAAAGCGTTGAAGCTAGCAATAGCAGGACGTGCGGAGATAACCCGACAGCACGGGGGTTCCGACAGGCATAGACAGTAACACTGCGCCTAATGCGTAGCCTGTGCTGTGAACAAGGTGCTAGTGCATCGCGATCCACGTCAGACGGTACTTGCAACGGATACTGCCAATCAGTCCTGCTACGGTAGGCATGGTAAGGCTAGGGCAAGCGGTCGAGCGGGTTGATACAGTAGGTATCAGCCATCCCAAACGCTACCGATCTAGGGGCAACGCTGATAGCATAAGCAGGGAGTGCGACCCGAGCTTGAGCCAGCCAGAACGCTAGGCACCTACCGCAAATCGTTAGCCCGATCCTGTGCACTGCACGGGTTATAATCGGGCTAGTGATAAGCGGAGACAGGATAGAACCAGCGCGTATGTGCTGTTAGGTCGGGACTTATCCGCCGACTAGCCTGTGCAATTCCGGAAATGTATGCTCAATCATGATGGCGAGCCTATTGCCGTGCGAATGTCTCCGCTTATCACTAGCAATCCGCTAGTATGTGGAGAATGACGATGAGCAAGACGTTTGAGCAGCGCGTCACCACGGTCCTTGCGGCCCTGCGTGATGGCAATTCTTATTCTGTTTCCAAGATCAGCAGGCTGTGCATCAGCATTGCTACCCGTGCGGCCAATCTCGATGTCGATATGCACGCTGCCGGTGTAGCCGGACTGTATGCCGCTATCGAGCATAAGGACGCGAACGGTGCGGCCATGCTGGCAAACTCGCTGGGTAAGCATACCCGAGCAAAGGCGTTCGCCGAATGGGTCGAGGGACATAGCGATATCCTGATGACGCTCGACAGCAAGACCGGCAAATGGTCGGCCAAGCTGGTTCCGTCCGAGGATCGCCGCGAGCGTGCCGTGCTGGTCGATCTGGCTATCACCGCCACCGCCTCGCCCTTCTGGACCCCGCCCGAAAAGTCGAGCCGCGATTTCTCGCTGGCTGAGGCGCTGGCTATGCTGATGAAGCGGGCCGAGACTGCCAAGGGCAAGGGCAAGCTGTCCGACGCCGACGCGGCTGCGCTGGTGGACATCCAGTCTGTGCTGGACAAGGTTGCACCGGCTAAGCCGGAAGCGGCTAGTGCCGACGCCCTTGAAATGGTCGGCTGAATGGTGGGACATAGTAGGGTATAATCCTGTATCCTACTTGGTAGCCCACCACTTATGCAAAGACCTGCGCTAATCATTCGGGCGGTGCCTCCCGTACTCTACGGGCTGGTGCCGCCCTTGTGACGTGGAGATACTACAATGGTTGCGATGATCCTTCCTCAGTTGGGCGCGTGCCGTGACATGGACGAAGCCTTTAGTCGTCTGAACCAGCTTGGCGCTATGCGCATAGGCAATGGGTTCTACGCCCACGTCTTCGTAATCGAAGTGGATGAGCGGACTGCGATCAATCCCTACCAATACCAGTACAGTCCCGAGCGTATGTGGGATGCTGTCCCAGCCTACCGTCAAGACGTCCGCCGCATGAAGCGGGTAATTAAGGTAGCGCAGCGCGATCCGGGTGGCTTGATGGCTGCGCGTACCGCTATGCTTACCAAGGATTATGATGACCTCGCTCCGAGGTACTACGGTATCCTTGAGTTTAAAGGCGGTTGGATGGGCGAGCTTGAGTTACTGACCGTTGCGCCCAAGACTATGGACGCGGGCCATGGCGCGTACACTCGGCATCTAACGGGGGGCGAGCATAGTCGTCAGCCTGATCGCACGGTGGTGGGTAGCTCGATCTACTTGCGCACCTTGCAAGAGGCTATGTCTGCGCACAACACCAGAGCCGATGCGGAGCCTGCTACCGGACGTAACTGTGTGCGCTGGGACATCCATGCGGATAATGTGATGATGAGAGGGAACCAGCCGGTCATTACCGATCCCGTCGCGGCTAACTGATAGGAGACACCATTATGAGTGGACAACATCATCTGATCCAGCTTATGCAGGATTATTCGCAAGCCCTTGGACTGCTCGGCCTTGAGCCTGAGAAAGTTCACTGGCAGAGTTTCCTTGTCCTCGCGGCTAACTGTCCGCAGGATATGAACCTGATCCGCAGTAAGCTCATTGACGCGGATAGTGGGTGGTTTCGTGACGGAATGCGCAATCACGGGGATGGTACAAGCTTGTATCTGTCGCCCAAGGGTATGCCGTTTTGGGTCGGATATGGGCAGCACGCGACGCTGTACATGGACCTACTCGATGCGTCTTCGGTCATGCTGGATAATTCGGGATGGCTGCATATTAGCGGTGGTCGGGTTGATGTCCATGCCCGCATGACCGACGCTCAGAAGCGCTGGCTTGCTGAGAACAAGCCGCATCCTCGCAGCTATAACGGTATTCGGGATGGGGATCATTGCGTTGACTGGAGATTGAACGACCCTGATAGACGAGGGGACCGGGCACCGACGCCTTACAGCATCGGCGAGCAATTCGATGTGCGCCCTGTCCCAGATGGGGATTGGGGCCGCCTTATGGATCGTATCCTTAGGGCACAGGAGGCTGCTAAGGCTATTGAAGCCGGGGCCGCTCCTGCTAAGCCCGTGTTGCCCGAGGCACCTAGCTTCGTGCAGTACAATGGGGATGAGCCGCCCACTGTCAACTATGACAAGGCTGCTGCATTTGCTATGGCCTATGGGCAGGGTATTATCCAGCCACCGGGGCGCTACCGTATCGATCCGGGTGTGTAACCCGCTATACCCTGTAGGGGCTAATGGTAGTATATACCCTGTAGGGTATGTAGCCCACTCTACGACCTTAATCACAATTCAACACGGAGTAATGACCATGATTGCACGTATCGTTATCGGCTCGGGTAAGGGCCGGGAGAGCTATGACATCCCCTGTTCGACCAACCGCAAGGAGCATGTCGCCAAGCGCATTGCGTTCGGCAATATCCTCAAGAGCAATTATCTCTGGCCTCAGGGCAAGGGCTTCAAGTCGGCCAAGGCACGCGGTGCCGCTGCCGTTGCGGCGTTCGGCTGATGCGCCGTATCTTTGCAAGGAAGGACAGCAAAAGTCCTTACGAGTTCGCTGGCTGGTCGAAGCCGGGTACGATTACCGACCGCCTCTTGCGGGATTACGGGGACGCTATCCTGCGTATCCGCCCGGCTAACATGAACATCCGGCAGCAGCGTCGTGCTGCTCAACGGGGATACATCGGGGCGGCTCTGCGTCTCGCACAAGCTTAAGGGTTGGGCGGGGCTACGGTCCCGCCTGATCGCTACTGTGGATGGTGTCGCCATTATCAGGCATAACGTGTGCTTGATCTGGTTATACTAGTTGACACCATCCTCACTAGCGATCCTGCTAGTAATTGGGAGCCATATTAAATGGACCGTGTAATTGCTAACATCCCTGCCGGTCGAGACATCCATGTTACGAATGCAAATCCGGTGGACATTCATCTCAACGTCGCCGTGATGGCGATGGCTAACAAAGTGTGCCCGGAAGGCTTCATCGTTATCGAGAAATTCGAGGATGCGCCTGCCACACTCGACGGCCTTGTCGCGTTTGCGAACCGTGAAGGCAGGCTCGGGATTGCCGCCGAGGATAGTGACGGAACCATCTATGATGATGCGGAAGTCAACATCCATCTGCGTGCATGGCACGATAGCTGCCATTATCGCTACCTGCTTGCGTTCAACGTTGCAGGCGAAGCGGCAGCCACATACCTGATGATCGCACAGCTTTACCGGGTCTATGGGGTTAGTCCTCGTACACTGCGATGGGCTGAGCTTATCCTTGCGGATATTCTCGGGCTGGTGCTGCATTTCCAGCGTAGCCGGAAATACCCGAAGAACAAGCGGGCCGGTACGCTCAATGAGGCCAAGCGCTGGTCTGTGATCGCCAAGGAGATTGCGGAGAAGTGCACCGGGCCTGAACATGAAGCCCTTGCTTTGCAGCTTTCCCGCGCAACATGGGGTAACTACGATGGGTAACACCAATCAATACGAGTGCCTCGCCGTAAAGCGGTCTGGCGAAGTAGAGCGGTACTATTCCACCGACTACGATAAGGCTTGCGCTCAGTACGGTGCGGTCAAGGTGGGTGATATCCTGTACAAGGTACTCTGGTGCCATGTCGAGCATAGCCCGCTCGATCCTCGCGTTATCAAGCAATACGGCGGGTTCGCCCGCTAATTCTAAAGGAGCATGTAATGAAGACAAAGCCTGTAGGCCTTCGCATTATTGTCCCGATGATGCGGGATACTGTGCCCTCACGCAGCGTTATCAATATCGTCAACCGTACCTTGAACAAGGATCGAGTTGCGTTTGGTAATTGTGATTGGGGCGAAGTGGAGTTTCTCTGTACTGAAAAGCAGATGGTCGAGTTCATGGACGCCTTGCGTGAAGCGGGCCGGGAAGACTTCGCGGTCTTCGCTGTTCGTATGACCTATCTCGACAAGTGGCCGCAGCTTCCTGTTAACGTCTCTGGGCATATGCTGGTTGGAGATACGACAGTGGACTACAAGACCTTGTACGAGGAAGCTGCTGCGAAGCTTAGACAGATCAAGGACGCTGTGAGGAAGGCATAATATACATCGCGACTATTGGTACTCTGCAATACAGCCAATAGTTAGTGCCGCTGGCTTATTGAGGGCTGGTTAAGCTGCGATGGTTCCGTGGTAATGAACAGGATGCTAGAATACTGATCTTGTGATGTAGCAGCCTACTCAACTACACATTACCACGGGACATATAGGTAGTGACCGTATTACTGTCTATATGTCCCTATGGGACGCCGTTGCCCGAACATCCGGGTATCTCAAGCAAAGGAAGAAGTATGACCGACACCAACGCGGACGCTGTTGAGAAGACCCCGCTGACGCTGGACGAGAAAATCGCCCAGACCGAGGCCCGTCTTGCCAAGCTGAAGCAGCAGAAGCTCACGGAGAGCCTTCTGAACAACATCGAGAAGGGCGACAAGGTTACGATCAAGTTCGGTCGTTCCGACAAGGTTCGCAATATCGAAGGCGAAGTCGTGGGCGTTGCCCTGCCGAACATCGCCGTGCTCGGCTCGGACCTCGACACCTACAAGGTCCATGTCCGTGACGTTATCGCCAACCCGACTGCCATCGCTCGCACCGGCGTTGCCGATGTCGAGGAAATCAGCCCTGTGGACGGTCGCCGTCCCGAGGAGGCTGGTTCGGAAGACGCCATCGACAGCCAGATCGACGTTCTGGAAAACGAGGGCGGCGTGGTTGCGGACGAAGACCCGCTCGCCAACGCCTAATCCCGTAAGGGTGGGAGGGCAATCGCTTTCCCACCCTACGACCTATACTCGCTCTTGTAACACGGGAGCGTTATCTCAGGAGGTTACATGACTTATATCCTGCGTGCTACCCGTTGGCTGGTGGCACTTATCATTTCGGCCCATGTGTCCGGTTTGCGCGCCAATGCCAATCTGGCTGACCGCAAGGCGGCTAAGGCCGGTAAGCGTACCGAGCAGGCTCGTGCTGGTCTTCGGTTCGCTCAGGACGCTGTACGGTATGCCCGCATCAATGTCCGCGAGTTTCGTTCGGCTGAGGCGGTTGCTCAGGCTGAGGCCCGTAACTGCCGCGTCGGCTGCGATGCCGAAGCGCGTTATCTGGGTCGCGAACTGTGATCCTGTTCGCAGTGGGTGTGGTCGCGCTTATTGCGCTGGTGTATGCCATCGTCATGCGGGATCAGCGCAATACCATCGCCGAGCGGCTGGAGTACAGCCAGAAGCGGGAAACCCAACTTAATGAGCAGCTTGGGAACATGGGCCGCTATGCGGTTTCTACCCGCTGTCAGGCCGAGCATTACAAGCGCGCCCTCGAAATGATCGTCGATCTGGGCACGGACAAGATGGCGAACATCGGTGTCCGCATGTCCGGTGAGGCCGCAAAGGCCATCACCATCGGCGAGCAGATGGAGACCGAGCGTCTTCAACAGCGCTATGAACGGGCCTAAGCTCTGGGCTGACATGCTTGAGGCAATCAATATTCCGGGTGCGGTCGTCGCTGGCGGCTGCATCCGTGATTGTTTCCTTGCTGTTGAGCCTAAGGATATCGATATCTTCATTCCGGTCGAAAGCCGGGAAGACATGACGGCCAAGCTGTTTGACCCGCCTTCGCTGGCAGGCTTCGCTGCGCAACTGTCGGCCAGCCTGTATGGCACGCCTAAATTCGGGCACTTGACTATGCTTGAACCGGGTGAATATGCTAACCCTCCGGGCAAGCGCTATACCGAGTACGACGACGCCTTCGGTGAAGCGGGCGATCTGTTCGGCGTTGCCGAGGGGGAGTTCATGGGTTACGCCGTCAACATCATCGGTCGCAAGGCCCATGCTGATGGGCTTGAAGCACTAATCGGTAGCTTCGACTTTAATATCCTGCAAGCTGCATATGATGGCAAGCGCTGTCATCTGGGGCCGGGACAGGCTGTTGACCAGTTCTATCATCGTGCCACTATGGCGCATGATCGACATGTTGAGCAGTCCATCCGCAGGTTCTTTCGTTTTAACACGCGACATCCGGGGCTGTTGTCCCTTGTTGTCCCATTCGAGTACGAGTTCAATGGATGACCCCTTCGATATCGAAAGCGAGTATACGCAGGACGTTTTCGATCAGCACGGCTACGAATATGGCACCACGCCTATCGATACCATGATGGCCAATGAGGCCATGGGTTTCGACATGGCGGCAGCTATGAGCGGCGACGGTGGCGGAGGCTGCTGAAACCCTCCGGGCTATAGCTACTCTGTCCGACAGTATCGTCCGTATGCAGAAGAAGGCCGACGCGGCATTCATGGCCTCGCAAGCAATTCGTAAGGGATTGCCGGTGCCTACGCCGCGACCAGTCTTTAGCGCCTATGAGGCGACAACTCTTCAACGTGCTAGGAAGAGGCGGGCCGAGCTTCAACGGGAGCTACCGCCCCTACATACCGTATAGGAGCTATCATGTCCGATTACCTTGACCCCAGCGAGTGGCTGCATCTAGCGCAGCAACTGGACCGGGGCAGGAAGGCCATGCACCCTCATATCTGTGGAGAGGGTAATAAGCTCCTAGTAGAGCACGCTGAGAACGGATTTAAGGCGTGGTGCTATCGCTGTTCAATGCCGGGCTTCGTCCCGCATCCTAAGCCTAGCTTGGGGGAACGCATAGCTGCGCTTAGAGAGCAGCGGGTAGCGGACGCGGCAGTTGAAGCTGATCCCCGCCCGCCCATGCCAGCCAACTTCAACCCTAGTACTTGGCCAGCCTCGGCTAGGGTATGGCTGTATAAATGTGGCCTATCTAATGTCATCATCAAAGAGCATGGGATATACTGGTGTGACCGCATCAAGCGTGTCGTGCTTCCCGTACTCGACGGCCCTAGATTGGTTTACTGGCAGGCGCGCGGGTTCGATCCTGAAAGGCCCAAGTACCTCAATCCTCAGATCGATAAGCCTATCTATAAATCAGGACCGTATAGCCTACCCGGCCCGCTCGTCCTTACGGAGGACATTTTGAGCGCCATCAAGGTAGGTCAAGTGGCGACCGCATGGTCCCTACTCGGGACCGCCATGCCTGACGCTGTGGCGGCTGAGATAGCGAATTTAGGGGTATCTGTAGCCGTATGGCTGGACCCCGATGCAGCAGGCCGGAAGGGCAGGCTGCGTGTGACACAACAGCTTCGAGCCTTAGGTGTAGATGCTCGCATTATCCGTGCTGAGCAAGACCCTAAGTATTATAGCGTCGATCAGATTAGGGAGTTTATTCTTGAGCCTTGACATTACAATCCTGAAACTCCTGCGTACTCGGGACAAATTCGACAAGTTGTACAGGGCTATCCCTCAACATGTTCTTGATGATGGCACTAAGGTTATCCTCGGTGACTTCAAGAAATACTATACGGAGTTCGAGGTTGACAGCATTGAACAGGAACCGTTCTGGACGTGGTTCAAGAACTTCGCGCACCCCAAGCTCTCTGATGAGCGTAAGGTGTACTTCCAAGCAGTGCTCGCTAAAGTGCATGAGCCGTTGGATGAAAGACTTGAAGCCGGTCTGCATGAACGGCTGGTCGCCGCAGATACCGCATCAAAACTAACCGATCTACTTGAGCGCTATGGTACGGGGGAAGAGGTTGACCTAGGCCCTGCACTCCGCCAAGTGATTGAGCAGTACGAACTGGATACTAACCGCAAGGTCAAGACACCGTTCGTCGAAGTCGATATCGATGCTGAGCTTGAAGCAGTTGACAATGACGTGGGCTTCCACTGGCGGCAACCGGAAATCAACGAGAGCATGCGGCCCCTACTTGCAGGGGATTTCGGTATCATCGCCGCAAGGCCTGACGTGGGCAAGACCACGATGCTTACGGATGCAGTCACATTCTTTGCTCCGCAAGTCGATAAGCTGTATCCCGGCGAGGATCGGCATATCCTGTGGTTCAACAATGAGGGGCCGGGCAGGCGCATCGTTACGCGGACCTACCAGTCTGCGCTTAATGCTACGTACTCGGACCTAGTTGACCGGAGCAAGAAGGGTACTATCCGGCAGGATTACATTGATGCCCTCGGCGGGCGCAATTGTCTCAAGATCATGGATGTTCACGATTACTGGAACCATGACATTGAAGACATCATCCGGCTGTATCCTCCCGCGCTTATCATCTTCGACATGGTGGACAACATCAAGTTCGGAGGATTGGCCAACAACAACGGGCAGCGTACTGACCAGCTTCTTGAGGCGATGTATCAGTGGGCGCGGGTTCTCGCAGTCAAACATGACTGTGTTGTACTTGCGACTTCACAGATATCAGCGGAGGGAGCGGAGCTTGCTTTCCCTCTACAGCACATGCTTAAGGACAGCAAGACCGGTAAGCAGGGCGCTGCGGATTTCATCATGACTATTGGGTATCAGTCGGCTACGCCGGATAATCGATACCTCGGCCTCAATAAGAATAAGCTTGCCCGAGAGGGTGGGCCGAAACGTCTTGAGGCTAATGTGGTCTTCGACGGACAGAGAGGTCGTTATGTCACACCAACTATCGTGCAAGGATGACGAATACCCCAACGAGGTATGCGACTACTGCGGCGATCCTATAGACATAGACGAGGCCGTATTAGACGACGATGCTGTCGGGCAATTCTGCGATCCCTTTTGTCAGGATGCTTACTATGCAAAGGAACGGGCCGGGTAATCCCCGGTCACGAAAATATCTGGCCGATCTCTTCGGGCTAACCATGCTTGTTGACATCGGCCCGCGTCGGTTTCCGGTACAGTTTATTGTGTCGGACACTGTGCCCAAGGACCATATCAAGTTTCTCCCTAAGTCCGCACACTGGAAGGTAATGCGATGAGAAATCCAATCCTTGATGTAATAGGGATAGCAGCCTGCTTCTATGGAGCATGCGCGATTATCCTCGCGTTTTGCTACCTTGCGGTAAGCTTCGTAACTTGGGAGTGGCAGACTATTCCTGATGTATGGGCGTGGGTTCGCGGCATCCTCGTAGTCGGTGTGGTATTCGGCGTGCTTATTGGTAGTAGCCGATGAGCCGCCATCACGATTGGGAAGTTCGCAATGCCATCTTCATGGCCATGCAAGCCCATGAAGGACAAACTGACAAGATTGGAGCGGCTTATATCTACCATCCTCTTCGGGTGATGGGTAAGATGCAGAACAATACTGATCGCATCATCGCCGTACTCCACGATGTTGTTGAGGATACCGATGTAACATTGGGGCTAGTCTGCTTTGTCTTCGGAGAGGAGATAGCATACGCCGTTGATGCGCTAACTAAGCGACCGGGCGAACAATACATCGACTATCTCGATCGAGTGCGGGCTAATGATCGGGCTATTCGAGTTAAGCTCGCTGATATCGAAGACAACATGCTTGAGTGGCGGCGCGAGCTTAGCCCGGCCAGTGAAGTTCGGCGGAAGAAGTACGTCTTTGCCGTCGAGTACCTAACAAGATGGGGCGAGCAGCCATGACTACTAAGATCACCATACCTTACACGGTGTGGGACGTAGAGACTACGATTAAGCAGTCGTATAAGCGCAAGGGTAATCCCTTTGATCCCGATAACTTCATTGTCATGTCGGGTTGGCGCAGAAACGGCGGCGAAGCCGTGGGGGAATATTGGGGCCGTGGGCCTCGACCAGCAGACTACTTCGTTAAGCTGCTTGCTGGCACGAAGATACTCGTAGGTCAGAACATCAAGTTCGATATCCTGCATGCGCTCAACGATCCGAACCCGGTAATCTCTAAGGCGAACTATCAGGCTTGGATGGAATGGGTCGCCGAGGGCGGGCTTGTCTGGGATATTCAGCTTGCTGAGTACCTGCTGAACGGTATGACGCAGGCCGACCACATGCTGAGCCTTGACGAGCTTGCGCCCCGCTATGGTGGCAACGTTAAGATCGATGAGGTCAAGGCGCTGTGGGAAGCCGGGATTGACACCACCGAGATTGACCCTGATCTGCTGCGAGGTTACCTGTGTGGCCGGTGGGCTGGGCTTGTCTGGGAAGAAGGCGACATCGGTAATACCGAGCTTGTCTGGCTCGGGCAGTATGAGCGGGCTAAGGCCTGTGGCCAAGTCAAGTCGATCCTTATGAATATGGGGTCGTTGCTGTGTACCATTGAGATGGAACACAACGGCATGGCCGTGGATAAGCAGACCGGTATCGAGCTAGCTCTTGATCTTGAGAAAGAGATTGCCGGGCTTGCCGTGGAGGTATCCGCCTTCCTGCCCGAAGACTTGCCGTTCGACTTCAATTGGAACAGCGGGCCTCAGAAATCAGCGCTGATCTTTGGCGGTACTGTCAAGTACAAGAAGTGGCTACCGCATCTCACCGATGGTCAGATGCAGTACGCTATGAAGGACGAGGTACATTGGGTACTGTCTGATGGCAGCACTACCCCGGTTGATCCCGGTGAGCACGGCATTAATGTTCTCCCATACGCTACGTTTGCTGGCGGCAAGAACAAGGGCGAGTATAAGACCAAGAAGGTCAAGGTTCCCAATCTGGAAAAGCCCAAGGGCGCTATTCAGGATGTACCTTATACCTTCCCCGGCTATACTCAGCCCAAGCCGCATTGGCGCACGGCAACGGAGGGTGTGTACTCTACCGGTGCTGAGATTATCGAGGAGCTTGGCGTAAGGAACATCCCGTTTCTTAAGTCGCTCGCGAAGATCACCAGTCTCCGCAAGGATTTGACGACCTATTACATCACGACTGATCCTAAGAAGGGTGAAGTCGGAATGCTCACGCTGGTGCAGGCGGATGGTATTATCCATCACATGCTTAATCACACCAGCACGGTTACTGGTCGCTTCTCGTCATCGTCTCCGAACTTGCAGAACTTACCCAAGGGTAACAAGTCTAAGGTCAAGTCGCTGTTCGTCAGCCGCTTCCCCAATGGCAAGGTTATCCAGTCGGACTTCTCGTCTTTGGAAGTGTACGTTCAGGCTATCCTTACAAAGTGTAAGCAGCTTATCCTTGACCTTCGGGCCGGGTTGGACATGCACTGCGTCCGCGTTAGCCAGAAAGAGAACATCACCTACGAGGAAGCTGTCCAGCGCTGTAAGGGTTACGTCCTTGATGGTGTTCGCATTGACGCTATTGAGGAATGGGAGTACAAGCGGACCAAGGCAAAGATATTCTCGTTCCAGCGTGCCTATGGTGCGGGGGCCGAGAAGATTTCGGATACTACCGGAATGCCTCGGGAAGAAGTCGATGCGCTCATTGAAGCAGAGAATACCCGTTATCCTGAGATAGAACCATTCTATGCGGACATGACGGCTACTCTTGAGCGCACAGCGGTTGCTACTGGATTGTTCGTGCAGCACCCGGAAATTCCGGGCATGACTTGCAATCTCAAGAAGGCTTACTACCGCACTCCTGATAACAAGTTGTATGCGTGGACGCAATCACCAGCACCTAAGTGGTTAGCTCAGCGGCCTCCATCGAGAGGCGGCAAGACGACATCGTTTAGCCCCACTGAGGTAAAGAACTACCCCGTACAGGGTACTGGTGGCGAGTGGGCGAAGGCTGCTATGTGGCTGGCTGTCCGTGAGTTCTATCGCATCAAGATATTCCACTTCAAGGCGTTGCTTGTCAATCAGGTGCATGACGCCCTTTATGTGGATGCTTGTGAGGATGTCGCCCTCACTGCTGCTATTGTCCTGCATGCCTGCATGGAAGAAGCCAGTGTATTCATCGAATGGTATTTTGGTTGGGAAGTCCCTGTCCCGGTGCCATCTGAGACTACGTGGGGCAAGTCCATGCTCGACGAGGGTAATATGCCGGATGGCTTCAAGGCCCACGTTGAAAGGCATCGTAAGACCATCCGTACTCGCTATATGAATGATTACCAGCCGACTTACGGCTTTAACACCAAGGAGTAACTATGGCAGTAAATAAGTTCGCGGCAGCTATTGCAGAGGCCGCAAGCCAGACCAACATGAACGAGGCCCAGCAGGGTGGTGGTGACTATCAGCCTCCTGCCGAAGGTCTGGTTCGCCTACGCTTTATCGGTTACATTGAAATCGGTGAGCACGAGAAGAACTACAAGGGCAAGATCACGTACCCTGAGTACGTGCAGCTTATCTTTGAGGCGTCTGGGCCTAAGCATCCGGCTCGGGAGGATGGTTCGCCTATTCTGTTCAGCCTTCGGATGGTCAAGTCCACCAGTGAGAAGGCGGGCTTCTACAAGCTGTTCCGCCGCATGAACCCGAGCGGCTCGGCTACTCACATGGCAGAGCTTCTGGGTAACGCCTATCTTGCCACGGTCGTGCACAATGAGGTCGGAGAGGGCGCAGACAAACGCACCTATGCTAACCTCAAGGATGGCGAAGGCGTGTGGACTATCCGCGAGCCGTTCCTCGACAACACCGATCCCGAGACTGGTGAGGTCACTCGCACTCTGGTGCAGGTTGCCGAGCCTACTCAACCTATTCGCTGCTTCCTGTGGGACTATGCGGAGAAGGAGCAGTGGGACAGCCTGTTTATCGATGGTGTCTGGGAAGCCAAGACCGACGACGCAGGCAAGGTGATCCGCGAAGAGAAGTCGAAGAACGTGTATCAGGAGGCCGTGCAGTCTGCAAAGAACTGGCTTGGTAGTCCGATGCAGGAGCTTCTGTTCGCCGGTGGTACGGCTGACATCCCCGATGCGGAGAAGCCCTCTGCTAACACCGGGGCCGCGTCGAGCGATCCTCTGGAAGGTGCAGGCTAATCTGTTAGAAGTTTGGGCCGGTATTCCTAACGGGTATCGGCCCTACTCTACGGCCTGACATAGATAAGGAGACGCGCGATGTACAATCCATACGAACAGCTAGAAACGTTTGAAAACCGCGAAATTATGGGGCTGACAATGGCTTCCCAGATTAGCGCGGCCATAAGTCTCAAGCGAATTGCCGACTTTTTTATAATGGCAAACGGTTTGTCTGGTGGGGAATACTCGTTCCGAGAAGCACTACAAAGTGTAGCAGAAAGTCAACAAGGTTGAACCCTTTTGCGGGCGCAATAGCCCAAGCTGCCGCTGAGCAGCCCACAGAGATACAGGTCAGGGAGAAAGTCCCCGGCTTGACCGTGCATATCGACGGGGATTACCTCGCCTACTATGCAAGCGGTAACGACGAGTGCGAGCCGGGTACAGCCCGGTGGAACGCTATGAGCCTGATCGAGAAGTTCATGGCCCTGACAGGAGCAACTAATGCAGTCGTCCACAACACTGCCAGTGGGTGCCATAAAGGGGAGCGATATCTTGCAGCTACTGTTAAGCCGTACCAAGGACAGCGAGACAGTAACAGGAAGCCCAAGAACTATTCGTATATGCGAGAATTGCTACTCAACTATACGGGAGAGCTGTTCCGAACCAAAACATGGGCAACTCGGGAGGCCGATGACGGATTTGGCGCATGTGCTTACTTCGCTGCGGGTAATCCAGCACAGGCCGGTTATGCCGCCCTTGCCACCGCTGACAAGGATATGCGCATGCTGCCGGGCCTCCATGTCGATTGGACCCGTCACTGCCTCACCACCGTCAAGCCCGGAGAGTACGAAGTAATCGGCCCTAACGGGAAGATTTACGGCCTCAAGTGGTTCTGGCTTCAAATGCTCATGGGCGATACGGCAGACAACTGCCCCGGTCTTGAGCTTATGGCTACGCACTTCAAGGACGGCTCCTTCAAGTCTCTCGTCAAGATCGGCGAGAAGACAGCGATGAAAGAGTTGCAGGGTATCGACAATGGGGATGATGCTTACGAGCATGTCCGTCAGCTTTACCTATTGGGATACCGTGGCCGAGGCTACGACTACGCTAATGATCGCTTCTGCGAGCAGGCCGCACTGATGTGGCTGCGAACCGGGCCTAAGGCCGAGGTTATCGACTTCGCTCAGCACAAGGGGCCGGGAGGCTTTAGCCACCTGTTCGATCAGGGTATGTGGGATGCGGTTGAGCGTCTCGATACTCGGGTTAAGGCAGCTCGTGCCGCCTTGGATGAAGTTGACCCGTTGGAGGGCGAAGGATGACCCGGAGGCTTACTACCTCCGAGCTTAAGGTTATCCGTAACCAGTTCCTAATTTCTCAGAATAGCCGTTGCGCTATCTGCCAAGCCCCTATTACTACTAGGCAAGGCCAAGACCCTGTTCTTGACCATTGCCATAGGACCGGGGCTGTGCGCGGTGTTCTGCACCGCTCTTGCAATGCTCTACTTGGTAAGGTGGAAAACAATCAAGCTAGGTTCGGCGTGAGGGATTTGCAGTCCTTCTGCCACGGTGCTGGAAAGTATCTTATGATGCACAAGCAGAACATAACCGGGCTTATTCACAGTACCCACCTGACTGAGGATGAGAAGCGCATCAAACGAAACAAACAGGCGGTTGCACGCCGAGTAAAGGCAAAGAAGAAATTATGACCATGATCCTCCCCGAGCTTCGCACCTACGACGAGGTTATGACGGCGGTAAACAATAACCCGAAGTCACTGACCAAGGCAGTGAAGGAGCTTAACAAACTCGGTGGAGGCCGGGTTACTATCCAATGGCTACGGCAGTACCTCGGTCGTCTCGACAATGAGGAAGTCGGGGGCACGTATGACCGGGCTAGGGAGGTCGTCAGGAGCCGAAACGCGATGGCGGAGAACACCCGCCTGCGGAAGGACGTGAAGGCGCTGAGCGAGGCTGTGGGCGACCGTGACGCCTTCCTTGACGCACTAGCCCGGCTAGCCGATGAGCTACCCGACCGACCCCCGATCAACTTCAAGGACTACATCGGCTCCGTCGAGGGCGTTCCCGTTACGGTCGAGGTTCTGCTGTCCGATCTACAGATTGGCAAGCTGTCCCCCGGTTATAACACGAATGTCGCTCGTAAGCGCCTGTTTGAGCTTGGTCGTGCTGCGTGCTTCCAGATCGAGCAGAAGATTACGGCGGGCTACTGTGTTGAGCGTATTGTGCTCGGTCTTCTCGGCGATATCATCGAGAGCGACAAGAAGCACAAGAATAGCGCCCGAGCTACGGATAGCTCTACTTCTGAGCAGATGTTCGACGCACAGCAGGGCTTGCTTGAGTTTGTTATCGAACCGCTCGCTAGGTATGGTATCCCTCTGGATGTCATCGCCATTACGGGCAACCACGATCATGACGACCACGGCATCAACATGTTTGAGCCGGGCAAGAACCACCTTAGCTGGTGCATGTATCGGAGCCTTGAGCTTATCACTACCCGGCTTGGCTACACCAACACCTCATGGACCATCCCCGATGGCAGCTATGCTATTGTGGACTTCTATGGGCAGAAGGCGCTGTATGAGCACGGTGTTGGGGTGTCTGCCACTGAGGCAGCTATGAAGGCCCATAAGATCAAGCGCAGCGAACAAGAGCGGCAGCATCTTACCTACTTCCGAATGGGAGACAAGCATACGGTCACGAGCTTCAACTCGGGACAGCTTGTGGTGAATGGAGCGTTCTTCGGGGCTAGCGCCGGTGGTACTGAGTATTCGGGAATTGCTGGTTTCAGCAGCGTTCCTGCACAGTGGATGGGCTTCCATGTCCGCCGCAAGGATAACCGCCTGAGCCTCTATGATAACTTCGTAATCCAGTTGGACCATATCGGAGAGTAATATGAAGACACCGTTGCCAGTTAAGGAGATTGGCCCTACGTGCCCCGGTTGCCCGCATCAAGCGGCTTGCCGGGGGCAGATGGCTTATGGGTACGCCACCCCATGCACGGATACCGATACCGGCCCGATGTATGAGGAACCGGCTAAGCCTCCTGTTGGACCCGGCCCGGCCCCCGAAGGGCTGAGCCTTCCCGAAGATGACGCGAGCCGGGCAGCGATGCCTATTGCTCGGGGATGTCTGGATTACTTCCCGAATGCGCTGGCCTACGTGGCCTTCATCAGCCATCAGGGGTCACTCAAGCATAATCCCGGTCAGGAGATGCACTGGGCGCGAGGAAAGTCCACTGACCACGAAAACAAGATCATGCGCCACCTTATCGACCGTGGCCGTATGGATAGCGACGGCATCCGCCATAGCGGCAACTTGGCGTGGCGGGCGCTGGCATTGTTGCAGACCGAGCTTGAGGAAGCCGGGCTGTGCCCTCCTAGTCGGGCAAGCAAGTAATGTTTGTAGCTGTTGATCTAGATGGAACCCTGTGTGACGGATCACACAAGGTCCACCTGCTAACATTACCGAAATGCCCAACCTCGGGATGGGTCGATCAGGATTGGACCGCTTGGCGAGAGGCTTGCATCGACGATAAGGCTATCGTTCCTGTACTTGAAACTGTGAAGGCACTGGTAGCAGCTAAGCATAAGGTGGAGTTCTGGACAGGGCGGGGGAAAGCTTGCGAGCAAATTACCCGACAGTGGCTTCATCGTTTTGGTCTGGATAAGCTTCCAATCCGTATGCGAGACGATAACATGGGGGAAGTACCCGATCATGTGTGGAAACGCAATTATTTGGAATGGTATGGGAGACCTGACCTTATTCTGGAGGATCGGGTTGCAGTCGTTAATATGTGGCGCGAAGAGGGCATCATGTGTTTTCAAGTCGCACCGGGAGATTATTGATGAGCAAGGAATACATCATCCAGAAGGCAGTTGAAGTCGGCAAGGTTGTAAAGCCTCGCCGTCTACTGCCCGACCAGTACGGCGAACGGTTCATGGCGTTCCGCAAGTACGATGGTTGCTGTGCTGTCCTCAAGGATGGCCAGACCTTCTCCCGTACCGGTGAGAGCTATCAGTGTCTCGACGATGTGGCCAAGTACCTGCATCAACGCGCCCCTGACTTCGTGTTCATTGGCGAGGCATGGTGGCCGGGCAAGGATCAGTTCAACCTGATTAGCGGGGCGTTCCGTCGCCAGCAGACCAATGACGATCTATTCCTGATGCTGCATGATGTTATACCGAAGTCCGACTTCGATTACGGCTCCACCTTCATGCCGTTCCTTGAGAGGGCGTATATCGCCGACGAGCTTGATGGCGTGATGGATGATCGTATCCAGTCTGCCAAGGGCTTTGGATACCTCGGGTCATGGGCCGCCGTGCAGGCTAAGTGCAACGAGATTGTCGATGAAGGCGGCTATGATGGGCTGGTCCTTCGTGACCCCAATGGGCTATGGAAGGCCGGATCAGGCACCACTGGTGAGATCATTAAGGTCAAGAGGAAGCTCAGCTTTGATCTACGGGTTCTTGAAGTCAATACTGCAATCGGAGAGAAAACCGGTCGTGCTGTCTATAAGCTTGTTGTTGACTTCCGGGGGTCTCGTCTCGGTGTCGGCAGCGGGCTACCTCACGACGCGGCTCTTGTCCCCGCTGTTGGAGACATTGTTGAAGTAGAGGCGATGGACTACAGCAGCAACGGGTTGCTCCGGTTGCTGCGGGAGCCTCGCTTTAAGGGTATCCGGTTCGACAAAACCGAGCCTGATGTATAAGCCCTGTCCGCCACGCGGAAACTTCAAAGAACGCTATGTACCCCGGCAGTTGCCTCTGCCGCTTCCGGGGCCGTTATATTCGAGAAAACCCGAACCTAAGGACTAACATGACGCTTTTCTCTGCCTCCATCCAAGCTGCTGCGAACGATACCGACATGAACAAGTCCGCCGAAAGCCAGCTTACTCAGGCAGAGCTTGAGAGGCAGATGGCTGCGTTCGGGAAGGCCCGAGCGGAACGGATGATGGCTCGTAACGAGGACGCTGGCAGCGCCGACAATAATCCCTACGCCAAGGCGGTATTTAGCCGCTATGTCCTACCGTTGGCGACCATCATCCGTGAGGATCTGGCCACTAAGAAGCCGGGCCGCAATCAGGCCCACGTCACCCTGTTGGAGCCTATGGACCCGGAGGCGGTGGCGTTCCTTGCTGTACGCGCCGTACTCAACGAGCTATTTGTAGGTGCTCCTAGCGAGGGCCGGGGTAACTCGGCGCGCCGCCTTATGGCCGGAGTTGGTCGAGCGGTCCACCATGAGCTTATGCTGTCGATGTTCAGCGAAGAAAGCCCTGATCTATTCTACACACTGGTGAACGATCTTGAGCGCCGCATGAGCAAGTCCGAGCGGCATAAGGTCAACATGTTCCGCCTCAAGATGAAAGAAAACGGTATCCCGGTTCCTGAATGGGGACCAGCCGCGCAGCAGCAAGTCGGGGCGTATCTGATCGACCAACTGTCGGTTATAGGTATGCTCGACATTGAGCGCGCCAGTATCTCGGCCAAGCGGGCTGACTTGGTTCGCAATTCGATTGAGGTTTCTCTCAGCGAAGAGGCTGTCGAGTTTATCGGGCAGATTAAGTCGCTCGTCAGTGAGACCATGCCGTACTTCCTCCCGTGCATTGAGCAGCCAAAGGATTGGGTTAGCATCATGGACGGCGGGTACCACACCAATGACATGCGCCGCATTATGCCGTTCTGCGTCAAGGCTCGGGGTGCGTGGTCCGAAGTGGCTGAGCATGACCTTACCCGAGTATTCGCCGCGATCAACGCATTGCAGCGGGTTAAGTGGCAGGTGAATAACAAGATGCTCACTGCTATCCGCCAAGTTGCCAAGCACTTCGATATGGAAGAAATACTATCGCAAGCCGAAGTACCGGCACCGCCCCTCCCTGACTGGCTTATGGCCGATATGAAGGTTGAGGACATGTCGCCTATCGAGCAGGACGAGTTTCGGGCATGGAAGTCGGCTAAGCGCATCTGGCATACGGAAATGAAGCTTAGGGGCACTAAGTACGGGAGGTTCGTTACTGCCACGTCTATTGCCGACAAGTTCTCGACATTCGATGAAATCTACTTTGTGTACTTTGCGGACTTCCGTGGTCGGCTCTATGCACAGACCACCGGCATAAGCCCTCAGGGCAGCGATCTACAGAAGGCCCTACTTCGGTTCGCTAAAGGCAAGCCCTTGGACACGCTGGATGCTGTCAAGTGGTTCTGTGTCAATGGTGCTAATAAGTGGGGCTACGACAAGGTATCCTTGGACAACCGAGTTAAGTGGGTTAAGGAACACCATGATCGTATCATGTCGTTCGCCGAAGACCCGATTAATAACCGGGGCTGGCAGGAAGCAGACGTGCCTCTGCAATTCTTGGCATGGTGCTTTGAGTACGCGGAATGGCGCACTACTCCTGACACGTTCTTGAGCCATCTGCCTATTGGTATGGATGGTAGCTGCAACGGGCTACAGAACTTCTCTGCGATGCTTCGGGATGAAGTGGGCGGCAAGGCTACCAATCTGGTGCCTAGCGATCTTCCCAATGATATCTACCAGAACGTTGCGGACGTGACCACCCTGCTGCTACAGCGGGCTGCGGCTCCTACGGTTCCCGATCTTATAGACGGAGACGAGGATAACCGTAAGGCCCGTCACCGTGCAGAGTTGATGGCGAAGCATAGGACCATGTGGCTTAAGCATGGTATCAGCCGGTCGCTGGTGAAGCGCTCAGTTATGACGCTGCCCTACGGCTCGACCCGGTTTAGCTGCGCTGACTTCATTGTCGCTGACTATCTCAAGATGGGTAAGGCTCCTGAGTTTAGCCGGGACGAATATGGCCCCGCCGCCACGTATCTCAGCCACTTCGTCTGGGAAGCTATCGGGGAGGTCGTCGTCAAGGCCAAGGAGGCTATGGACTGGCTACAGCGGGCTGCTAAGCCTATCCTTGAGAATGACACGGGCATTCGCTGGGTTGTCCCTGATGGGTTCCCGGTTATACAGTACTACCAGCAGTTGAGCCTGCATAGGATCAACACCAAGCTGGCGGGCAATACTAAGATCAGGATATATCAGGATGATGGTGATGGTCCTTGCCCGCGCCAGCATAAGAACGGAGTAGCTCCGAACTTCGTACATAGCCATGACGCAGCACATATGCGTATGGTCGCTGTATGCGCCGCTGCCGAGGGTATGGACCTTGCAATGATCCATGACGACTACGGTACGCATGCCACAGACGCCGCTAAGCTGTATAGGATCATCCGCGAGGTATTTGTTGCCATGTATGAGCAGCACGATCCTCTGGCTGACTTTGCTGTTCGATACGATCTGTCCCCGCCTCCTGAGCGTGGCACACTCGATCTGCGGCAGGTTCTCGCTTCGCCTTACTTCTTCTCTTGAGGGAGTGAGGCGTTTCGGGACCGTATAGCATAGACCGTCGCCGTATCTATATACAGGTAGGGATACCCTAGGAGATTGAACAATATGAATGATCTCTATAGACTAAATCCATCAGTCTATGAAAAGTTAGAACAACAGTTACCTAAACCAGTAGTAACTAAGGATACATCAGAACATCAAACAGGCTATCTGCTTGGTATTCAGTATGTACTGCTAGTACTACGACAAGGGTTTACCATAGATGCAGATAGACCGGCTGGGGAACAAACATTTCGTACTCGTGCGAGATAAGTTCTTAGAACGATCAGAGCAGCTTAAAGAGGCTGCACGCAAGTTCATCCATGCGGACATCGATCCTATGATCGCGCTGAGAAATGTGTATGAAGCGGATAACGCTTATATTGTGGACGGCTATCTAGTAGTCTATGATATCTCGACCATGTGGTGGAGCGATACACCAATCCTAGCTGAGCAGCTTATATTCGCCTTAAACTCTGATGGAAGGTTTTCTTCTGTCATTGAGTTCCTTGAGGCGAAAGCACGGGAGGCTGGGGCTAAATACCTCTGTGTTGGGACGGCGCTGGCAAAGAGCGACGCTGCCCTAGCCTCCGTGTACGAGCGCAATGGTTTCAGCCGTATGGCTATCAACTTGTGTAAGGAAATCTAGACTATGTGCTTCGGCAATAAGACCGCCAAGCGACAGGCCGCAGCTATGGAAGCTCAGGCACGATCGCAGGCAAAGAATGACTTGTTCGCGGCGCAGGGTGCGTCTCAGGCTAAGGAGGCCTCTATTCGTATGGATCAGGCCGCTAAGGCTGCCGCCGAGCTTCTTGCTGCCCCTGTGGCTAAGGCAGAGGTCATGTTGAGCGAAGACGTTCCCGCCGCAGAAATCGATCCTACTACGGGTCGTCGCCGCACTACGCGGTCTTCATTCCAGCTTGCCCGCCGCTCGGGTATTAACATCTAAGGATTGACTATGGCCTTTGCAGGTAATGCAGCAGGCCGGTGGCAGCAGTTGGATGGGACGCGCCGTGGGTTCATTACCCGATGCGAAAACTTCGCAGCCTACACACTACCTAAGATTTGTCTGCCTGATAATCAGAATGACAATAACAGGGACGTGTCGCAGGACTTTCAGGCGGTAGGTGCCCAAGCAACGAACCATCTGGCTAACAAGCTTATGCTAGCTTTGTTCGCCCCTTCACGTCCCTTCTTCCGCCTTGATCCGTCTAAGCAGCTTGCGAGCCAAATCGCTATGGCTGCTGCGGATGAGAGCGTTATTGCGGACATGCTGGCGCAGGCAGAGAAAGCCGCTATTGCTGTACTCGACAAGCGGGCCATTAGGCCTAAGCTGTATGAGGCGGTAAAGCACCTTATTGTAACAGGCAACGTCCTGATTGACCTCTCCGATCACTTCCGGGTTATCGGTATCAAGAAATACTGCGCTCGGCGCTCTCTTACAGGCAAGCTGCTTGAACTCCTTATCGCGGACTGTATGGTTCTCGACGAGCTTGATGATGACATCAGGGCACAGGTTCAGCAGTACCTAGGTAAGAACCCCGATCAGCAAGTCACTCTCTACCGCTGGATTAAGCGGATGGACGATGGTGACTATCATCTTACGCAGTGGGTAGATAACTACCAGCTTCCGAAGAAGTTCAACGGCAAGTGGTCTGAGGATCAGTTGCCCTACCGTGCGCTTACGTGGGACTTGGCCGATGGCCAGCACTACGGCACGGGCCTCGTCGAGGACTATGAGAACGACTTCGGTGGTTTGTCGGCTCTTAGCCGTGCACAGGTTCAGGGCGCTATCCTAGCGTCTGAGTTTCGCTGGCTCGTTAACCCTGCTGGCATGACCCGTCCCGAAGACTTTGAAGGCACGCCCAACGGCGGCGCGCTTCCGGGTAATGAAGGCGATGTCGTACTGGTACAGTCGGGCAAGTCCGGTGATCTACAGATTACCATGCAGATGGCTGGCGAGTACATCAATCGTATTGGCCGAGGCTTCCTTATGGGGAGCACTCTCATCCGCGATGCGGAACGTGTTACCGCCGAAGAAATCCGGTTGGTAGCAAACGAACTTGAAACGGCCCTCGGTGGTGCCTATTCTCGTATTGCTGTCGATTTCCAGATGCCCCTTGCAAGGTGGCTTCTTAAGGATATCGATGTTCCTACGGGCAAGGAAACCTTCGAGCCTACTATTGTTACTGGTCTGGATGCACTGTCGCGAGGCGGTGATCTAGATGAACTTAAGCTGTGGCTGGCAGATGTTGCCGCCGTTAATCAGCTTCCCGACGCCGCTATTGCGGAACTCAAGCTAGGGTCCATCTATAGGGCACTAGCAACCCCCCGTCGCATTAAGGTCGATACATTCCTCAAGTCCGAGGAAGAGAAGGCCGCCGAGCAGGCAGCGATGCAGCAGCAGCTTGCAGAACAGCAGGCAGCACAGGCTGGCATTGATGTCGCCGCTAATGGTGCGATGGTTGAACAGGAGCAAACGCTTTGACCGATACGCCGTCTGTCGATACTCCGGTAATTGATAACCTCTCACGTCCTGAGGGACCGGGTATTACCCTTCCCAAGCCCGTGAACGGTACTGCAACCCCGGAAACCACTGGCACTACGCCAGACCCGCAGACCCCTGCCAATCCGGCAGCTACCCCCGATCCCGCTCAGGGCCAGCCTGATCCGAATAACCTCGCGCCTACGGCACAGCCTAAGGTGGACGAGGTTCCTTCGACGACTGGCGACGATGGTGTGGTACTTTATGACGAAACCGGTGATGCCGGTCTCGATCTGGCCTTGGCCTTTATTGGAAAGCTTGGCATCGCTGGTAATGATCCCGCGATGGTTGCCGCCGCTAATGGCGACTTCACTTTCCTTGAAGCTAAGCTCTCGACCCTCGGCGATGAAGCCCGTGGTTGGGAAAAGCATGTCCAGCTAGGTAAGGACGCATTCCAGCGACAGCTTGATGCGTTTAATGCTGAGCAGACGAAAACGCTGAATGCCGCTCATGCTCTCGCTGGTGGCAAGGCAAATTGGGATAACATCGTGGCGTGGGCTGGTGGACAGGCTACTCCCGATGAGAAGGCCACGCTGAACGCTATGTTTGAAGCTGGTGGTATGCAGGCCAATCTGGCTGCTAAGTCCATCATCGACGCATACAAGTCCGCGACCGGCACTACGATTAACCCGGCTAGCCCTACTCGTGAAGCAAGCTCGGAAGCCCCCAAGGCTCCGACTAGCCTTACACAGCGCGACTACCACAAAGAAGTCGATGCCCTCTACCGACAGCTGGGCAATCGCATGGACGGTTCTCCCGAGTACGCTGCCCTTCGGCAGAAGTATTTCGGACGTTAATTCACAAGGAATAAATAATGCCTCTTTTCGTTGATCCGGGTGCAATTGTTCCCGCAGCGCAGCTTACCCGCCCCGGCCAGCTTGACCAGACCGGTGACATCAATGCGGCGGCTGTAACTGAGTACGGTCAGACCGTGCAGCACACGATCGAGCGTCGCTCGGTTCTGGCTCCCTACGTTAATATGCGTCCGGTACGCGGTACTAACCGCATCGGCTCGTTCGGCTTCGGTGAGAGCACTGTCGGCAAGGTTACGCCGGGTGAAGCTCCTGCCGCCAGCAAGAACGACGTTGGTAAGAACACTCTTATCATCGACACGCTGGTCTATACCCGCCACTTCCTCCCGCTGCTGGAAACCTTCCAGACGAGCTATGACGCGCGCGTTGAGCTTGGCGTCGCGGACGGTCAGGCTATGGCTCAGTTTACCGATCAGGCTTTCTTCATTCAGGCCTACAAGGCTGCGATGGACCTGAACAGCCGGTACTCGGCGGTTAGCGGTAAGCCCGCTGGCTTCAAGGGCGGTAGCAAGGAGACGCTGGCTGCGGCTGGCGATATCAATGACCCGGCCAAGATGTACAAGGCTATCAGCAACCTGATGGCGAAGATGGAACAGAAGGACGTGGTTCCGGGTCAGGACGATGTTATCATCGCTCTGCGCCCTGAGACGTTCTACACGCTTCTGGATGCGGAGCAGATCATCAACGGCGAATACGTGACCGCTCGCGGCACGAAGGTCGAAGGTGCAATGATCTTCAAGGCGTTCGGTTGCCCGGTTATCCGGTCGAACAACATGCCTAACGGTGTGGTTGCGGATCACATTCTGTCCACCGACAACAACGACAATGCGTATGACGGTGACTTCACCAAGCTTGCGGCCCTTGCGTTCTCGACCAAGGCTCTGCTCGCCGGTGAAACCATTCCGCTGACGCATGACCTCTACTACGACAAGATTTTCAAGTCGTGGATCGTTGACAGCCATGCCGCGTTCGGCGTGACCGGAGACCGCAGCGAGTACGCTGGCGCGATCCTGCTGCCGTAATCGACAACTTGCCCGGCCTTCTTCGGAGGGTCGGGCATTTTGCGTGGAGTATAATTAGATGGCTGCATTGACAGTGCTTGGTGTGGTCAATGATATGCTGGCAACGTTGGGGGAATTGCCCATCAATGCGTTGGAAGAGGGGCATCCTATGGTGCCTACCGCCCTTCGTATGATTGGCACTGCTTCTAGCATGACACAGGCTAAGTCGTGGTGGTTCAACAAAGAGCTTACCGATCTAGTTCCTGATACCAGTGGCTTCATCTACCTACCGAACGATGTTCTGCGGGTTGACCCTCAAGCCTCTAATCTTAATTACGTTCAGCGTGGTCGTCGGCTGTATAAGCCGTTTGAGACTAGCGCGAACGACAAGTATAAGTTCAAAGAGAAGGTTCGGTGCTGGTTAGTACGTGAGCTTCCCTTTGACGACCTGCCAGTCCCTGCACAGCATGTCGTGTCGTATGCCGCTCAGTTGGAATTTATGAAGGCCTATGAGGCAGATCAACAGAAAGTCGCTCAGGTGACTAATATGTACTCTCAGGCTCTCATGCAGCTTAATGCGGACCATACTCGTAACTCTGACGTTAACATCCTCCGGCGACGGGGTGGTGTCTATGGCGGGCGGACTGAGATTGGTGTTGTGCGCTTGCAGGATGCACTGAACCACTATTAAGGATTGACAATGGGCAAACTGTCTGGCTCCTACGAGAGCGTAGTTCGCGGAGTGTCTGAGCAGGCTGCACAGCTTCGGCGGAGCGGCCAGCATTTTGCTCAGGTCAACATGATTTCTGACCCTGTGCGCGGCCTTGCTCGCAGGCACGGGTCTAGGCTACAGGATGAAGTGCTTACTGATATCCCGGCTGAGCAGTACGCTGCACTGGTCGCGGATACGGCTGACCACCGAACCTACACGTTTTATGTCGGACCTACGGAATATGATCTCATCGTCCGTACTTCTGGCGATGATAGCGGCCTTGGCAAGAACGGGTTCGCATGGTGCTTTAACAAGGTCACTGGCGAGTTTATCCCCGTAGTGTATAGTGCTGGCGATCCTGTACTCGACGAGTTGCTGGAAGGCGGCGTATCCGCAGCAGTAAACATCGGTCGGTACATGTATCTTGCGGGCAACACTATTGTCCCGGCTGCTACTACCTCTGATAATTGGGGCGCTATCTCGAATAGTCGGCATCTTGCTGCCACGGTGCTGGTAGGTGCCTACAGTCGCAAGTTCTCGGTTACTCTGCGTCGAGCAGATAACACCTTCGTGACTGGCGAGTACACTACCCCGTCGAGCAGCTATCCGGGTGTTCTCGATACCTCTGACATTCCTCTTTACCTCCCCGGCACCACTGACCCTGATCCTGAGTATCAGAAGAAGGTCAACGACCGGGTGAACGCATATAACAGCGCTGTGACACAGTGGATCGGTACGGCGGCGGCGGGTATCACCCCGGCTAATATCGTGGAGCAGATCGCACTGGACCTCGTGTCCAAGGGCGTGACTACCGCGACTAGCGAGGCGGGTACGTTGATCGTTGATGACGTTGATTTCGTTAGTGCCACGGGTACTGACGGCGGCGACGGCTCTCTTATCCGGGTCGTCGGTGCTGACGTTGACAATATCGACTTGGTGAATACGTACCATTGGGTTGGTAAGATCGTTCGGGTTCCTCCCGAGACTACCACTGGCAATGCGATCTACCTCAAGGCTGTGGCCAAGGACGGACAGAGTACCGGATGGGCGGAAGTGATCTGGCGGGAAACTGCTGGCTACTCCATCCAGCCCGAGACGGTGTTCGCCATGTGCACGGTTGAGGGAGAGACGTTGTACATTGCGGGATCGCCGGACGAGCTTTCGACTATCGCCGGTATTACTGTTCCCACGTATAAGGCTAACACGGTCGGCGACGACCTCAGTAGCCCGGTGCCCGAGTTCTTCGGGAAACACATCGATTACCTCGGAATGTTTCAGGATAGGCTCGTAATCGGTTGTGGGGCAACGCTACTCTTTAGCCGACCGGGAGACTACCTTAACTGGTTCCGCAAGTCTGTGGCGACTATCGCTGATGATGACCCTTGGGAGGGCTTTGCTCTCGGGACCGAGGATGACACCATCAAATGGTCAACGCTGTATGATCGTAACCTTCTGCTTTATGGTAGGCGCTTTCAGTATGTTGTGAATGGGCGACAGCCTTTCACTCCTAAGAACGCATCTATCGTCGTCTCTACCGCGTTTGAGGACGCTATCGATGCTTCGCCTCGGGCTACTGGTAACTTCGTCATGTACGCGAAGTATTCCGGCAGGCCGGGTTCCGAAGTGTCCTCGGTCCATCAGGTGCAGGCAGGTGCAATTGCCGACACCCCTGAGAGTTACCGTATTAGTCAGCAGCTTGACACTTACCTTGCGGGCATCCCCCATGAGATTGTCACGCTAACGGCTCCTAATATGGTTCTTCTCCGGACCAAGAAAGAGCGTAATCGCATCTTTACCTACAGTTATCTTGACGAGCCTCAACAGGGCCGCCTATTCGATAGCTGGTCCCATTGGGAATGGACCGATCATGTCGGTAAGCTTATAGGGCTTAGTTTCGACAGTGGTGACATCTTGGCCTATCTGATTAAAACCGGTGTGGCCGAGGACGGTACTGATGCTGTATGGGTTTCTGCTGAGAGGTTCGTTCGCGACACCACCTTGTCAGATTACCCGTATCTCGACAGTCTGCGCCCTGCGGTGCAGTACGAAACCGACGCGGAGTTTTCTTACCTCAATCCGACATACGGGCCGACTGAGGGCCATGCCATTGCAATTGAACGGGGCAACCTACGACAGTTCATTGGCCAGCCTCTGGACGGTTACGATGCCTTCATCGAAGCTTATCCTGATTTTGTGGACCGTGCGTGGGTTGGTGCAGATTTCCCTGCCCTTGTCACGCCTACTAATCCGTATGCCCGTGATCGTAATGGGCAACCTATTCTCTCCGGCAGGCTCACGCTTGGTGCTGTAAAGGTTGCCGTATCGGACACTGGTGGTATGGATGCTTACGTCACCCGTAATAGGGTTGAGCGTAAGGTTCTCAATTTCAATGGTCGCATCCTTGCCGATCTTAGCAACATTATCGGTGTGCAGCCGATTGTCTCCACTGCTGTCAGCGTGCTGGTAGGTGCCGAGGTAAGAGAGTGCACGTACACCCTTAAGGCTAAGACGTGGTTGCCGTTGACCATCACCAGCATTGACTGGCAAGGTCAGCTATTCTTCAACACTAGGCGCGCATAAGGAGGCGCTATGGGTTCCGTATTCTACGGTCAAGCCAGCGCTATCGTAGCGCAAGGTCAGGTAAACGCCCGGCGTATCACTACCAAGTCTGGTAATGAGCGTCGGGTCGCTATGACCGACCTACAGCTATTCAGCCAGTCTCTCGGAAATCGGAAGATCATGGAGGCTGCTGGAAAGAACATTAATGCCTATGGCGAGAACATCGCTAAGAACCTTGAAGCTTCCACTATGGGAGCCTTTCAGGATCAGGTAAGGGCATCTGAGGAATTGGGGGCCGTCACTGCGATGGCCTCCGCTGCCGGTGTCGGTGGATCGAGTATCGAGGCGTACAACGCAACTCTGGCTACGGTAGAGGGGCTTCGTACTGAGCAGCTTAATAGGCAGTTCGGGCGCGAGCTTTATGCTGCCCGGCAGGCGCGCGGTGACATTCTCACTGATGCCGTGGATAGCTTCGACCGCAATGTTTACAGGGCGGATATCGACGTATCTACCTACATGGATGTCAAGAAGCCGAGCTTCCTCTCGGGGGCGCTTACTCTGGGCCTCACGGCTGCTGCAACCTACTTCGGTGGGCCTCAGGCTGGACAGGCTGTGCTATCGTTCCGTGAAAGCCAGATGGCTGCTGAGCGGGGTGACTTCGCCTCTGCCAGTGCCTCTATGACCGGAGCATTCACTAGCGCCATCGGTGCCGTGAAGACTTACCGGGATACCGGAGGTAATCTCTGGGGCAGTAACAAGGGCAGATCGAAGAAGGACTATGATCCCTACATGGGAATATCCTTCGGCTCGCCTACAGCGGGTCCATAATCAGGAGACATTGACTAATGGCCACTGGCTACGATAATAGAGAGACCGGGCGTAGCTCGTTCTCGTTCGAGCCTGCGCGTGCCGCTCAAAGCCGTATCACTCAGGGTGGCGGCTTTCGAGGCATTCAGATGCAGGGCGGTGAGACTTCCGTTGCTGCGGGCATTGCGGCGGCTAGTCAGATGACTGAGGCCGGACCCGTTGCAGGGCAGCTTGGGGCGTTCTTCACGGACCTCCTTGCCCCGGCTATCGAGCGCCGGAAGAAGGAAGAATTTGTACGCGGGATGGTGGACCAGATGTCCGCTGTATCCGGGGAAGAAATCCGGGTTAACAACAAGAACCCGCTTAACACTATCTTTGGGCCTAGTGCCTATGAAGAGGGTGCTGTGTTCTTCTCGGCTAAGGATGCTGTCAATCAGTGGCAGTCCCGTATGCTGTCGGACATGGACAATCTTAAGCGCTTGCCTCCCGACGAACTTACCAAGGTTGTGGCCAAGTCTTTCGAGGCTATGACCACTGGTGATCGCTTTACCGACCTTGCTGTTGAAACGTCGCTCATCGAAAGCTCTCAGCCCGTTATTGGCGCTATCGCTAAGGAACGGTACAAGTGGCAGCAGAGCGAGGCGCTTAACAGTTGGAGCACTTCGGTTGCATCTTCGGGGACAGCGTTCCAGAAGCAGATGACTTCGCTGGCAAGCAATAGTGCGCCGAGCGATGCAGGCAACCTCGCTGCTAACGCCGCCCATAACAACTTCCTGTCATCCTTGCAGCTTCCCGCTGGAATGGACGAAGAGACGTACCGTAAGGGACTGATCGGGTTCTACAGGCAGGCGGCTCAGGAAGGCAATGGTTATGCCGTTACTGCCCTTAAGCAGTCTGGGTTCCTCAACCTGCTCACTGATGAAGAATTGGTGCGTCTTGAGGATGCCGAGCTTAAGTACGGTAATCGTGAGCTTGGTCGGGTTGCTATGAAATATGCGCCGGAGATTGACAAACTGAACTTCAACATGGAGTTTGGCAAGGTTAGCTCTACCGATGCAATGGCTGAATTGGCTACGATCAACGAGCGCATTAAGTCCGAGACTGGCTTTGACATCGACTTGTTCGACTATAAGGAAGTTACGGGCGCTGGCAAGAACGTCTGGACCGCACTACATTCCGAGTTGCGTAGGCAGGAGGATCGCCGGTGGCAGGTCGAGGATATGGAGCGTCGTGAGCAGTTTGAGCGAGAGCGCGAAGAACGCAAGGCTCAAGACGAGGCTGCACAGGTGCAGATGGCTTGGGGCGCTGGTCGGGTTAAGACCGCAATGGCTCAGGGCATCGGCTCTACCGGCAACTTCGATGTGCTGGCGCAGGCTGACTATGCCTCGGGCAACTGGACCAACATGGTTCGCGCCTACAATAACGATCAGTGGGTATCCGGCCTTGTAAGGGATCAGGTACAGGCTCAGATCAGCAGCAGCATGGGACAGGAGTACAACAAGGACTTCGAGCAGGGATACCGTAAATTCTCCGCGCTGAACAAGGCTAAGCCTGCGGCAGCGATGGCGTACTATGGTGACTTGTACACCCCGATGCTCGCGTATGAGCGCATGGTGACGACAGGCCGCGTTACGCCTACTCAGGCATTCCAAAGGGCCTTCGCTAACCCTGCTCAGTATGCGCCTACGCCTGACATGACTACTGAGGCTAAGAAGGCCATCACTTCGTGGGTTGACGACAACCGTGGTCGAGGATGGGTTATGGGTAGCTGGATTGGTCGTGATGGGCTTACGTCCTCGGGCAAGTCGGCACTGACTGCTTCCATGTCTCGCCAGCTTGGCGTTATGATGAAGAACACGGATATGCCCGTTGAGGCACTGATCCCTAACCTTTATCAGGACTTGATCCGCAGTGGCGCATTTGAGGATTATGGGCGACTTGGCTGGTCTAACAAGCCGGGCACTCCTAACCTCGGTCGCCAGCTTAATCTACAGCAGGATGAGGCCGATGAGGTCGTTCAGGCTGTTGTGGACAAGAAGCTTAAGGCTACTGGCTTTAGCGACGGTGTTAAGGGAGATAACTTCGATATCCGGCGTATTCGCGATCAGCGTGGTAACATGATGCTTGCGGTCACGCCTTACGATGACGAAGATGGTGCCG
>Ga0247823_10000280_pt1 | contig 44270 bp, 38 predicted proteins | sample 13C_PalmiticAcid_2_FD_192426 | JGI IMG/M metagenome (GOLD analysis project Ga0247823, IMG submission 192426) | Soil microbial communities from agricultural site in Penn Yan, New York, United States - 13C_PalmiticAcid_Day30 | ecosystem: Environmental > Terrestrial > Soil > Agricultural land... | reverse complement strand
CCCTACTTTATGGTGGGGGATCGCCTAATTGGAAGGGCAACAGCTTTTGGCGCTGTTCGGTGAGGGTTCGAACCCCTCTCTCCCAGTTCATTTAGTAGACGGATTAAAATCCCAGTCTCAAAGTCATCGATACCAAATACTTATTCACGCAAAAACAATGAGTCAAAAAACACATCCAATTGGATTTCGTCTGGGCATTACACCACGAGTTTCTACAGCATTGGCAGGTAATGAGTCTAGCTCAATTAGGAAAGCTTATAGCTTGAAAGATCTACATGGACAAACAAGTCGATGGGCTATTAATAACCCTAGCTCAGTTAATACATATGGGAACTACACACAACGAGATGGGCTTATCAAAGGATTGATTGAAGAAGTACTTGAAGAAGATGGGTACATTACTAACAAGGTAATCGTTACTCGAAGTCCTTCGTATGTGGGTATCTATGTAGATGCGTATGAGTTGACAGAGCCTCTATATAACTACCAAACACCTCAAGGACAAAAGATAGATACAGTTTCACTAGATACCTCAAGGAGTCATGGAGTTAACACCAAGCTAATAGAGAACTATGTGAGTGACTACATCGAAAATGGTAAACTGGTGCGAATTCAATTTGTTAAATTGCAACCATCAAGCCCTCAAGTGATTGAAGCGGGATCAACTAAGAATGTAGACTTGCAAAATGTGGTGCAATTGTTGGTACAGGACAATATCCCTTGTTGTAACCTTCTTGCTAAAGTACTTACAATCAAAAGGGGTCAAGGTGGACGACAAGAACGTGAAACCATCCGGGTTATCACAAAACTAAGGAAAACAGTGACCGGTTCATCATATGGGCTTAAAGGTTACTTGTTGAGGTTCAAAGGACGTATCGGAGGTTCAGAACGTTCACGAATCATTCGATATCGATCAGGGCCACTGCCACGACATACAGTGTCAGCAGCTCTAGATCATGGTTTCTCCGAAGTGAAAACCGTCTCAGGAAAAGTCAGCGTAACCGTCATGACTTACTTTAACTAAGGACTTAAGAAATGCTACAACCATCTTACCGTAAATATCGCAAGGCGTTTAAAGGACGTATTGGCAAAGGTCTTCACCATAGTAACTTGTCTTTTGGGACACATGGTCTGCGAGCCATTGAAGGTGGACGACTAACTGCGCGACAACTCGAAGCAGCACGACGTGCATTGCGACGAAATCTAGATCGAGAAGGACATATTTGGACATGTCGATTCCCCGACATTCCAGTATCAGGTAAACCTTCAGAAGTTCGAAGGGGTAAAGGTAAAGGTGCAGTTGCTTATTGGGCAACTCGAATTCGACCGGGTAACATCCTGTTTGAGGTTAGTGGCATCAGTGATGACGTAGCCTTGAAAAGTCTAGAAAGTGCAAGTAAGAAACTTCCTAGGCAATGTCGAGTAATTTATCGTAATAGGCCTTTGAACTAAAATACACGTTAATTATTCTCGTCATATGATCATCAAATCACAAAACAAACGTATTCTCGTTAGCTTGGACTCATCCCTATCAAAAGGACGACCAACACCCTATATTCAAGGTACTAAGAAGTTGATTCAAAAACATACACTTCTTGGCAAGAAATCACAGTATAGGGTGAAGAAAACCACTCTGGGAAAATTGTACTACTAGTACGTTTTGAGGAGTTAGGTTAACGGAAGACCTGTGGACTCCAAATCCACCAGCATGGGTTCGACTCCCGTACTCCTTGGTCTAGCGAAATAAGGATTCGGAAGTTACCGTTAAACGAATCCAAGCGGCCTAGAGATTCTAATAACCTCTAGGTCACAATTCAATAAACAACATGCCACAATTGGATGCAGCAACTTATCTCAACCAAATTACTTGGTTGACTATCTTCTTTGTAACCTACTATAGGGTAGGTTTGAACTTTATCCTTCCAGCATTGTCAGGAAGGTTGAAAACTCGAGCTAAAAAAGCGGCTCTTGCGAAAGGACGAGTTTCAGGATTCGATGGTGAACGACAAGCAGCCCTATCTGGTTATGATACCACTGTCTCAAGCTCATGTGGTTGGGTAACTCGAAGTCTAGTTTCAGCAGTTGCACAAGGTGATGCTTGGCGATCAGAACAAGTTCGAAATGTGGATGCAGGAGCACTACGAAATGGTAACGTTGAATACCTAAACGCAGTATCTAATGCAAGGGCACAACGAGTTCTAGTGAAAAATATCGATACTACTCAAGGGTAGCGAGGGTAAGATACATTGAATTCCTTGTATCACTTCACTGGGGGAGTAGCTCAGGGGTTAGAGCAGAAGCCTTTTAAGCTTTTGGTCGATGGTTCGATTCCATTCTTCCTCATTGTAAGAAGGATCTGTTTGAGATTGTAATACCGCCCTGGCGTAATTGGTAGCCGCGTCGGATTTAGGTTCCGATCCGTAATTGGGTGTAGGTTCAAGTCCTATGGGCGGTAACATCATCAAGTAACATCGAACTATGTACATTACCGAAGTTTACAGGCGTACGCTCTACCTTATAGGTAGCTTCTTGCTTTGTTTCATGACAGGAGTGTATCATGGTGAATTCATGAGGCAAATATGCCTAGAACCCTGGGTTAATAACTGGGAAAGGGAAACAAGGCAATATTTTCATCCCAATGAAGTATGGATGGGGTATAGGAAGGTATCAGCCTTGATAGCATTTATCCTCATCTTTCCAACCATAGGCTTGCACATGATTGTTTTTATGGCGAACAGACTCACTAAACATGAGCTACGTCGATTGCAAATCTATTGGATCGCCAGTGTGATTAGTTTTGGTATTACTCTCCATATCTTGCTGACGAGTGAAGTCATCGGTACACTAAGGGATTTGAGTCATTTTGATGAGGATGTGGAAATAGTCTATGTGCCGAACCTAAACTCTTATGTTAACAACTGGTTGGCACTAAGGTTTAGTTGCTTGCTTACTAGTCAATTGCCTTTGAGGTGGATTTATCAAAGGACCAAGCGATATGGTGAACATTCAATTGAGGGACAAAATCAAGGAAGCTGGGTTAAGCTAAAGGATCGAATTCTCTTTGTAAGGAACTTTCTCTTCCCTGCCAGGATTAGTTCACTGAGGATCTATGATGATATCTTGCTAGGAATATTGTGGGTACTCACTCTACGTGGAGTTTACCTAAGCATTCTTTATTTGACTCTACTACGACGTAACTACCTTATATAAAAAGGGAAGTGATGGAGTAACGCTCCTTAAGGGAGAGTGACGGAGTGGTCTAACGTGTCCGGCTGTAAATCGGATCCTCACGGAACGCCTGTTCGAATCAGGCCTCTCCCAACAAAGTAGGTATGTCGGAGAATTACACCCTCACTATACACTAATATAGTCTTTCCATCAAGATAACCCCTGGAAAAGACCTGAACACATTAAAATAAAAATGAATCGTAAACAACGGCTAACATGGTTGACATCTCGTCAAAACAAGTCACTATTTAATCCTAAACACAGGATCACTGTAGAATTGCAAAATAATGACAAAAGGAAGAAGATCTATAGGCCTAAAAGTAGTTTGAATAAGGTTCATCAAAACCTCAATCTACATGGCTCACTTGATCTTAAACATGTAGATAACACTGCGTCAGTACTACGGAATCTAGATAAGAATACACTAGCAGTCATTAGGGTGAATGATGTTAAACCGGAAACAGGAAGGATCTTGTCATCGAAGGATATTCAAGACTTGTTGAAAGAAGTAACTGTAAGCCCTAATCCAAAGATTGAAAATGCTGACGTCAAAACAGCGGCAAGGAGGAATCTAGTCTGTGTACTATCCTGGCTTGAAGTAGAACTTGTAAGTGATACGCAAGTTGATTAGACTAAGTGGGACAGCTCGAGAATAGTTCTAACGAAGTAAGGGTTGTCTAGCTTCGCTTGACAACTCGAGGATTTGATAGATAAGCGTAGGTGCATCTCCTATAAGGAGAAGATTAATCTCTAACGAAGTAAGGGTTGTCTAGCTCGGGGATTTTACATATATGGGTGGGTGCATTTCATATAAGGTGAAGGGTCCTAGATTTAACGACCTGGGGGATATAGCTCAATGGCGGAGCAGTCGCTTTGCATGCGGAAGGTTGAGGGTTCGAGTCCCTCTATCTCCAGTAAGACTTAATACGTAAACAAAAAACTATGCGATCCTCAGTAACCATTGATCAAAAACATCGAAATCACGTCATGAAGACGGAGAAATCGTATCTTATCTTGAAAGCAATCAGTCAACATCAAAACGATGGACTCGTTGGCAAATCAAGTCCTCAAGGATCTATTGCTGATGCTGCATCAATTCTTTTGGACCGAAATCCATTTACAAGGACTAAAATCCGACGACGATGTGTCGTAACGGGACGAGGGAAAGGTGTGTATCGACGATTCAAGAGGTCTCGAATTAAAGTGCGAGAAGGTGCTCTGCGAGGTCATCTAGCGTGCGTACGAAAGGTAAGCTTCTAGGAATGACATTGTACAACAGAGTTCATAACGTGAAAACATGATCCAAACACGAACAGTAGTTCAAATTGTGGACAACACAGATGTACTAAGCGTACGATGCTTTAAACCACGTAAGATTAGTCGATTGGGAGACATTGTACCTTGTTCAGTACTAAAAGTGGTGAAGAACAAAGGGTCAAAAACCAGGGAGGCAAAAACAACAAGTGCTTCAGGTTCAGGAGCTCCATCGACATACAAACGTGGTGACGTTGTTCATGCTCTAATCATTAATACGAGTTCAAGTAACTCGCGAGGATTCAAACAAAATGGAATCCGGACAGTGTTCACAACTAACAGTGGTATCTTGAGGGTGAATGCTGGTAAAGAAGGTTGGGTTCCAGTAGGGACTCGTATCAGGGGTGCAGTACCACGAATCCTACGTCAAAAGGGATGGTCAAATGTGGTAGCAAGGGCAGAAAACCTAGTATAACACATAGTGGAGTTTACAAGGTTAATGTGATCCCTGAATTCATCGCTCTTGTGGCGGAACTGGTAGACGCGGCGGGTTCAAGCTCCGCTACTTTACGGTGTACTGGTTCAAGTCCAGTCAAGAGTACTTTAACACACAATCAAAAATGCGACTGCATCAAAACTCAAACACTCGTATCAACCTAGTAGACCGTAGTCTTTTTAAGGTAAATACGAGCAACACTATCGTTGGAAACACTAGGCAACTGAAACAAGATGAATCCAGTACACGAGTAATCAATGTTCACTGGAGTTCTAAGGCTAAAGGATTTCAACCAACAGCTTTTGGACCTGAGATTCATAAACTAATGAAGTCAACAGGTCAACGACCTTGTGTAACCCTTTCAAATAAAGGTGTAGCACGACTTGGTATTCGACAAGGAGCAAGGACAGGTATCAAAGTCACACTTCGTGGACGAAATAAATTCCGATACCATCGTGCCAAATAGGTTGATGTCGCTAGTAGACCATCAAAGGGTAAGATAAACCCGACTAAAACCTAAACTAGTTAACAACCTAGTACAGATTGACATCACATAGTCATCCCGATACAATCATGCAACTTACTAATTATCTAACAGCTCTCATCGTCTTGGTACCTTTTGTAGGTGCGGCGGTTATTGCAATGAGGCCTCGTAAACTAGAACAAGAATCAGGTACAGTGGCTTTGTGGTTCTCAGTGATCACATGGATCCTTTCACTACCAAGGTTGCTTGCTTTCGACCGATCAACACCAGCCTATCAATTCGTCTTTGAATGGTCATGGCCTATTGTTGGTAAAGCAGGGTTGGGTGTTGATGGTATTTCAATCCTTTTCGTTATCCTAACGACAAGGCTACTACCACTTTGTATTCTAAGTGCATGGTCAGTAATTCAAGTAAGGCGACGAGAGTTCTTTAGTTTGTTCCTTCTAAGGGAATCTAGGATTCTCGTTGTCTTTAGGGCAAGGGATGTTTTGAGGTTCTACGTCAGCTTTGAAGCAGTATTGATCCCAAGGTTCCTATTGATTGGGGTTTGGGGATCTCGAGAACGGAAAATTCGAGCAGCTAACAGGTTCTTCCTTTACACATTGTTTGGCTCAGTTTGGAGGCTCTTGGCACTTTTGTTGATTTACTTTGAAGCAGGAACTAGGGATAGGGCAGTTCTAAGGAATACCCCATTCTCAGAATCACGACAACTACTACTATGGTTGGCATTCTTTATTGCATTTGCAGTTAAGGTTCCTAGGTTGCCTTTCCACATCTGGCTACCAGAAGCCCATGTTGAAAGCCCTACAGCAGGATCAGTTATTCTAGCAGCTTTGTTGCTAAAGTTTGGACTTTATGCTTTTGTACGAAGGTCTTTGCCATTCTTCCCATATGGGACTTACTACTTCACACCACTTGTTGAAGTTAGGGCATTGCTTGCAGTTGTATATACATCGTTGACTGCGAGGCGACAAACCGATAGGAAGCGTATTATTGCTTACTCATCAGTAGCTCACAGGAATCTAGGACTTCTAGGAGTATTCTCATGTACACTAGTTGGTCTAGAAGGAGCCTTGTTCTTGGGATTGTCACATGGTATTGTATCTGGTGCCCTATTCCTATGTGTTGGTGTGATCTATGATCGACATCACTCACGGGTAATTTCATATTATGGTGGACTGGCACAACTAAGGCCTATCTATGTAACCACATTTAGGTTGTTCACTAGGGCTAACATTGGTCTGCCTGGGACTAGTAGTTTTGTGGGTGAATTGAGGATTCTACTAGGAGCCTTCTTGGAAAACCATACTATTGCAGTGATTGGTGCATCTGGAAGGATTCTTGGTGGTGCATATTCACTGTGGTTGTTGAATCGAATTGCCTTTGGTACTCTAAAAATTGACGTATCAAGTGATAGGGATCGGCGAGAATTCGTAAGGAGGTTGCCTTTGATTATCTTGGCAATCGTTGGAGGTATTAGGCCTCAACCAGTGTTGGACATTCTACATACTAGTTGCTCACATGTGTTGGAATGTACCATTAACTAAGAAAATGTCATCATGACATCAAGAAACAACAAACATGACACAACAACATCGTTATTACACCAGGGAACGTCGAGGTCAAAATACCCTCAGTGGATATCTTGTCGCCAAATATGGTTTGGGTACTAGGAAAGCTGAAATCATCTGTCGAGAGTATGGTTACCTTCCGACAACACCTCTATCTATGATTTCCTCAGAGAAACTGAGTTCAATGAACAGGATCACTAAAGAAAATGAGATCGTTCAACGAGAATTGAATACTATCAGTGTATCGAACAAAGTTAAGCTTGGAACGACACAAGGTATCCGAAGGCGAAGGGGTCTACCAGTTCGAGGTCAACGAACTCATACTAATGCAAGTACCTCACGAAAACTCAATAAAGGTCGTGTGTTTGATCGACACTAGCGTTGATCCTATATTGTGGGGATGTAACTCAGTTGGTTAGAGTGCTTGCCTGTCTCGTAAGACGCCGCGGGTTCAAATCCCGCCATCCTCGTTTGGAGAAAGGATTGTCTAGCTTCGCTAGACGACTCGGGGATTTTAGGTATATGGGTAGGTGCTTTTCATATAAGGAAAGGCTAACTTCGAAAAAACCTCGGGGATTTTACAGATATAGGTAGGTGCATTTCATATAAGGGAAGGTTAACCTCGAAAAAACCTCGGGGATTTTACAGATATAGGTAGGTGCATTTCATATAAGGGAAGGTTAACCTCGAAAAAACCTCGGGGATTTTACATATATAGGTAGGTGCATTTCATATAAGGAGAGAGGTTAACCTTGAAAACATCTCTAACGAAGTAAAGCGTGTCTAGCTTCGCTTGACAAATCAAAACTAATCAACACACATAATGGTTACAAGTACTTACGCACCAATTTTCGTATACCTGATTGGGTCTATTGTCCTATCGGGTGTAATTCTACTTGCCTCATATCTATTGGCGACGCAAGCACCAGATGCCCAAAAACTAACAGCTTATGAATGTGGTTTTGATGCATTCGATGATGCACGTAGTCGATTTGATGTTCGATTCTACTTGGTCTCAATTCTGTTCATTGTCTTTGACCTAGAAGCCACATACCTATTCCCATGGTCAGTGAGTCTAGGTGACATTAATTCATTTGGGTTCTGGACTAGGATTGATTTCATCATTGAATTGACCATTGGCTACATTTATGCATGGAAGAGGGGTGCACTAGAATGGGTTTAGACACTATGCAGGTGAGGTGGCTGAGAGGTTTACGCAGCGGCCTGCAAAGCTGTCTTACGTGGGTTCAATTCCCACCCTCACCTAGATTTCATCTAGACATAAGGTGTGAAGCAAACTCTTCAACCATTTCAATAAACACGATAAATATGCAACAAACACAATTTGAGAAGATCCTACACTCAATGAATAAGCCTAAGACTGATATTGTCCATACTCACTCAAGGGATTGGAATCTACGTCTCCATGTTCTGAATACAGTTCAAAGGAAAGAATCAGGACTTGAAGCACAAAGTAGTAAGGCAGTGATTCTAAAAGTGGCACGATGGTCAACAGTGCCAAAGGAACTAATTGGATCTGAGGTTGATGTACATAATGGTAAAAGTTATGCTCGACTGAAGATTACAAAAGAAAGGGTGGGTTATCGATTTGGTGAATTCGTAACGACAACAGCATGGAGTACAGGTGCTAAGAAAGAAGAAGCTAAACCAACAGCAAAAGGTAAAGCACAAGGTAAAAGTAAAAAGTAAGATTGAACATTGTAAAGGCAACATAATCTTTGGTGTGGTTATCCTACATGCGAAGCGGACACTCATACCGAACGTCACAGGCCAATCCTGTAGGATACGGAGATATCGAGCAATTGAGAAAAACGAGCCATCACAAAAGATTATGTGTGTTCCTGAAATGAGAAGATAAGAGATACAACGAGAGATCGTGTTTAACACGACATCACATTAGTTGCGTTTGGTCCCGGCGCACATCGAACACTGGTGGATCGTTTTAGACATGCAAGTCAAACTAATGGGGTAACCCATGAGTGGCGTACGGGCGAGCAATACTGCAGAATCTGCCTTAAGGACCAACGAAATGTTGGATATCGAAAGTCGTAAGATGCCTTAAGATGAGCTGCAGCCTGAACAGGTAGTTGGTAGGGTAATAGCCTACCAAGCCTAAGACCAGTAGCGGAGTAACAACCGCCGCATCGGGACTGAGTTAACGGCCCGAATAGGTTTTTCCTAGCAGCAGTCGAGAATCTTGGTCAATGTGCGAAAGCATGAACCAGCGAATCTACGTGGGTGATGAAGTCTTTTTGGGCGTAAAACCCTGGAGTATAGTCTAGAATGAAGGCTGTACGATAAAGTCCTGACTAACTGCCGTGCCAGCAGTCGCGGTAAATCGGCGAGGGCAAGTGTTGATGAAAATTGGGCGTAAAGGATCCGTAGGTGGTTGTCTCAACCATGAGTTAAGTCCTTACTTAACAGGTAAGATGCTTATGGTACCGAACAACTTGAGAATTGTAGGGGAAAGTGGAATGCTCGAGCGACAATTAAAATCGGTAGAACTCGAGTGGAACATCAGTAGCGAAGGCGACTTTCTGGACAATATCTGACACTGAGGGATGAAGGCAAGAGGATCAAAACGGATTAGATACCCGTGTAGTTCTTGCATTAAACGATGTACACTCGTAGTTTGTCAATCAGCAATGATGTGATGAGTTACTTAGCTAACGCGTTAAGTGTACCGCCTGAAGAGTATAGTCGCAAGGCTGAAACTCAAAGGACCAGACGGGCGACCAAACCCCCAGCGGAGGATGCTCCTTAATTCGATGTTACGCGCAAAACCTTACCGCTTCTTGACAGGAGTCAAATTCTTAGGCTAACTACCTAAGGAGATGATTTAGACAGGTGTTGCATGGCCGTCGTCAGTTCGTGTCGTGAGATGTAGGGTTCAGTCCTTCAACGAACGAAACCCCCGTATTTTAAAATAGAGACTTGGAGACAATTCAAGTGAAAAGGGGTCGATGTCAGGTCCTCATGGCCCTTATGAAGCGGGCTGGCAATGTCCTACAGTGTCAGGGACAGTGGGTAGCAATGGAGTAATCCGGAGCTTATTCCTCAAACCCTGACATGGTTCGGATCGAGGATTGCAACTCATCCTCGTGAAGATGGAGTTGGGAGTAATCGCGAATCAGCACGTCGCGGTGAACTATTACATGGTCGTTGTACTTACTGCCCATCACGGCTTGGAACATGAAAACTACCGAAGGTAACGAGGTGGTCGGAGCGGACTGAGCTGAAGTTGTAACAAGGTAACCCTAGGAGAACCTGGGGTTGGATCAAATGACATTCAACGTAAATTTAAAGCTACTTAGCTAACCTTAGGCATTTTTCAGGAACACAAAATAATTCAGTGAGGATCAATTCGAAGCGATAACTATTTGGTGGTAACCTCAAAGGGTATCACTTTCATTCTGCTTAGCAGAAGTGACTAAGAAAACATAAAGATGAATCAACGCACAATCAACATCTCAAGGATCTGCACAGGTAATAACACAATAAGGACAGCCTGGGATCCACAAACTCGGAAGACCTTGAAAACAATTTCAGCAGGTCGTATTGGTCTAAAAGGAGCACGACGAGGGTCTCCATATGCGGCAGAACTTGTCGGTCGAGAACTAGGTCGAATTCTGCAAGGATTGAATACTGATACAACAACATCAAATCTTCAAGGGAATATTTACTTGGCAGGAAAGAGGTTGGCCATTGGATCAGGTATTCGTGGACTTCGCAGGTCACTAAAGGATAAACTCAGGATCAACTCAATCACTGACGTAACACCAAAACCTCATAATGGTTGTCGAGCACGTAAACCTCGACGAGTATAACCTTAGCTGAATAAGTCTCAAACCCAAAGCTTATTCATCTTAATGCACGTTTTTTAACAACGTGTAAATACGAACAACAGCACAACATGCTTAACATCTTGATCAGTCTTACTCCAGAAATTTACCTAGCCCTAAGCCTTTCAGCACTACTAGTCTGGGCATCAATCGTGTCAATAGGATCTTCACTTGAAAGCACATACAACTATGGTCGTCTCGGTTGGCAAGTAGCTAAACTGAGTATTGGTGCACTTGTTATTACTGCATTGAGGTTGATTGATGGACTACTATCATCACTTGTGGTAGAGTCAAGGGAAGGTGTGGGATATGATGTGAGGTCTCAAACCTTGAAACTTGGGAGGGTCTTTGCAACAATTAGGTGTCTTGTAGTTGTAACTAATCAAGATCAAGACAGTACAGGTCCCTCAGCAGCTTTTGAATACCCACTATTGAGGTTGTTGGCACTATTGGGAAGGAGGTTCCTTGTGTCTGCGGAAGACCTAAGGATCTTCTACCTAGCCTTGGAACTACAATCATTGGCATTGTATGTTCTAGCAGCATCGGCTCGAGGTTCAGCATATTCAACAGAAGCAGGATTGAAATACTTTAGGTTGGGTGCTTTCGCCTCAGGTTTGTTCCTTCTAGGTTCATCATTGATTTATGGGTACCTAGGTTCAACAAATTACCATGTAATTGGACAACTTCTAAGTACCCCATTGGAATCATCGTCAGTGGAAGTTGGATTTGTACTGATCATTGCAGCAATTAGCTTTAAACTAGCTGCAGCACCATTCCATAGGTGGTCACCAGATGTTAGGGAAGGAGCACCAGCAACATCCGGTAGGTTCTTTGCAACAGTAACGAAAATCGCCGCACTAGGAGCTTTGATTCGAAGGTGCTTTGGTCCATTCTATGGTCTTTGGATCAGTAACATCGGAATCAGGCCATTCGTTCTAAGGAGTGGACTATCAAGGAGGATCAGTGCGTTGGCATCACTAGGCCAACGACGAAGGAAACGATTCCTGGCTTATAGTGCAATTGGACATAGGGGATTTAGGTTGAGGGGTATTGCAACAGGTACATTTGATGGTCTGCAAGCGACATTGACCTATCTAGCACTATATGTGATTGGATCATTGGGTAGGTGGAGTGTGGTAGTTACGTCAGGTACTCGATACTTTACCGATCTAGGTGGTCTATCACGACGACACCCAGCACTAGCCGGAGTGATTGCGGTATCAAGGTTCTCTAGGGCAGGAGTACCACCAAGGGCAGGGTTCTTGGCAAAATTGTCGGTACTATTTGCAGCAAGGCAAAGTTCAAGGGTACAAACTAGGTACAGGTTGGCAATCTTCTCGGTACTAGTATCTGTAGTTGGAGCCTATTACTACCTACGTATCATTAAAATTAGGTACTTCGCACCAGCAAATCATGTTGTTCAAAATGTGAATGAGGTTGATCTAGGTTCAGCATGGGTAAGGTCAATTTCGACTTTCATCACAGTATTTGTACTATTGAATCCAAGCTTGCTATCAATCTTGGTGCAACGGGCGACATTGAGTCTGCTATAGTCCTTAAGGTATCTTAATCTGTGACGTCCGAGTAGCTCAGAGGTAGAGCGGAGGACTGAAGATCCTTCGGTCGGTGGTTCAAATCCGCCCTTGGACATCTCTCTGCAAGCAGAAAGACACCTAGATGCAATCTAGAAGGTAATCTAGACTCTAATAGGATGTCCAATTAAAGTAAACGTCAAAACAAAAGAATCATGAGTAACCACACAACAGTTAAACTGGTGGCAAACAACATCAGTGAGATCCATAAAGTTGTCAAAGTTAGGAAGACAATCTATGGAGATCTAGGTCAAGTAGAATCCTATCGAACACGAAAAGTATGGGCGATTAAACGATCACCCCATGTGTTCAGTAAATCACAAGAGAGTTTCGGTTATGAAGTTTATCATGGTCTAATTAATCTTAAATCAGGTGGACCAGTATGGCCAGTTAGCTTTAGCAGGATTGTAGCAAGCCTTAGTCATGTAATCCCAGGACTGCATTGGTCCTTTACGAAAACTCAGCGGTAGCATAGTAGTCCTTAGTTTCCAGTTGGGTTTATCCTTACAGGCTTAAAGTATGCGTACTCGTAGCTCAATGGCTAGAGCGATGCACTTCGGATGCATCGGTTAGGGGTTCGAGTCCCTTCGGGTATATGGTCCAAGCCGAACTTAGATGTAGTTGAACTAATCTAGGTAGTGCAACAAGGATAGCCCTCGTCGTCTAGTGGTTAGGACCCTGCCCTTTCGCGGCAACAACAGGGGTTCGAATCCCCCCGAGGGTATTGTCACGGCTCGTTCACTTCATGTAATGTGAAGTTAATACGGTCCAAAGCATTTAGACTCTCCCAACGAAGTTGGTAGATTTAACCTGAAGCAACGCTTCAAACTAGGTCTGCGTTGAGGTAATACCACAACGCCGATGTCATCTGAGAACAACAATGACTCAAAAACATCCATTTCACTTGGTAGATCCTAGCCCATGGCCACTAAGGGGTTCAACAGCAGCCTTTAGGAGGACTACTGGAGGAGTTAGGTATAGGCACGGTTACAGCGGAGGAGGTTCAGTACTAACCTTTGGTTTTGTAAGGCTATTGGTTACTAGGGCAGTCTGGTGGCGAGATGTAATCCGAGAAGGTACCTTCGAAGGACAACACACCACTCTTGTACAACTAGGACTACGATTCGGTAGGGTACTATTTATTGTCTCAGAAGTTAGGTTCTTCTTTGCATTCTTCTGGGCATTCTTCTGGGCAGCACTAGCACCTACGCCAGAAATTGGTACTATCTGGCCACCTAAAGGTATCGATGTACTAAGTGCTTGGGAAGTTCCTTTCCTAAACACATTGATCCTACTATCATCTGGTGCCTCAGTAACTTGGGCGCATCATGCGATCGTAGCAGGACATCGAGATCAAGCAATCCAAGGTCTAACTAGGACAGTAATCCTAGCGATCTTGTTTACAGCATTGCAAGGATTCGAATACGTGAATACCTCATTCACTATTGCGGATAGCGTTTACGGGTCAACCTTCTTTAGGGCTACAGGATTCCATGGATTCCATGTGTTTATCGGTACTTGCTTCCTAATTGTATGTTTGGCACGAGTAATTGCTTACCACTTCACTACTCAACATCACTTTGGATTTGAAGCAGCCGCTTGGTACTGGCACTTCGTTGACGTAGTTTGGTTGTTCCTATTCGTCACAATCTACTGGTGGGGCGGAAACTAATCCTACACATCGGCGATCCCGTACGTGATGGATTCAAGCTAAGCTTGAGCTATATCGAAAAATGAACTTCAACTCATTGTACACATCTTCTCCTCTTGAACAATTCGAAATCTACTCATTGATTCCTTTGCGATTCGGAAGCTTTGACGTATCATTTACGAACTCATCATTGAGGAGGTTCCTAATTGTTGGTTTGCTAATTACCTTCTCATTGCTAAGGGGCAATGGATACCTAGTGCCTACTCGATGGCAACTAGTAGCAGAAGGAATCTTTGGTGTTGTAACCTCAAGGGTACAACCAAGGGGTCCTAAAGGACAAGTTTACTTCCCATTGGTCTTTAGTCTGTTTAGTTTCATCCTAACTGCTAACCTTTTGGGACTAGTACCATACTCATTCACAGTAACATCACACTTGATCGTTACTCTTGGACTGTCAAGGGCTGTGTGGATTGGTAAACTAATCATCGGTATCCGACTACATGGTATCCGACTACTAGGTAGGTTCAGGCCTAGCGGTGTGCCTTTGGCAAGGGCTCCAAGGAGGGTTCCACTAGAACTACTTGGATTCGTAATCCCATTGGTCTCATTGTCAGTTCGACTATTTGCGAACAGGAGGGCGGGACATATCCTACTAAAAGTTAGGGCGGGATTTGCATGGACTAGGAGGAGGGCTGGAGGTGTACTATGGGTAGCACACTTCCTACCATTGGCGGTGCTATACTTGTTGCTATTCCTAGAAACAGGTGTTGCAAGGATCCAAGCCTATGTATTTAGCCTATTGACTGCTAGGTACATCAACGACGTAATTGAAGGTGGACACTAGTTTAATGAGAAAATAGTGGGTTAATGAGCTAAAAAGATTCCCCGGTAGCTCAGCAGGTAAGAGCAGATGGCTGTTAACCAGAAGGTGGTCGGTTCAAGTCCGACTCGGGGAGGACTGTAGTAGTCGTTCAACTGGATTGTAGTATTCATGTAGCACCTAAGACGTGGCATTAAAACTACGACAGAATGAATGACGAAGACAAAGTTAAGGTAAGGAGAGCATGATTCCTTAGGGATGAAGCTTAAACCTATAGGTACCTCAAACCCTATAATTACCCACGAGTTATCAAGCAAGCTTGATTACGAGTCGGTGTGCAAGTATTTTAACATGACCTACTCAATCGTTAAATGTGATGCTGCAACTCCGTGGCAACTTGGATTCCAAGATCCAGCTACGCCTATTGCAGAGGGTATCATCCACTTCCATCACGACCTAAGGATCATTAGGTTGGCAGTGGTGACATTCGTTGGATGGAGGTTGTTCCGAACTCTACAACACTTCAATGCTGAAGCCAATCCTACTCCTAGCGATGTAGTGCATGGTACAGTAATTGAAATTGTGTGGACTTTGATCCCAGCATTGATTTTGGTGGCTGTTGCGGTGCCATCATTTGCATTGTTGTATGCTGTGGATGAAATCATTGATCCAGCATTGACTTTGAAAGTTGTTGGACATCAATGGTACTGGTCATACGAATATTCAGACTACAACTCGTCTGAAGGAGGTATCCAATTTGACTCATACAGGATCCCTGATGCTGACTTGGAAGAAGGGAACCTACGACTATTGGAAGTTGATAACCGAATCGTTCTTCCAGTAGATACTCACGTTCGATTGATCGTGACTTCAGCAGACGTTCTACACTGCTGGACTATCCCTTCATTTGGTGTGAAAAGGGATGCTTGCCCAGGACGACTAAACCAAGCTTCTGTGTTTATCAAACGAGAAGGTGTGTTCTATGGACAATGTAGTGAAATCTGTGGTACTAACCACGCATTTAGGCCTATCGCAGTTGATGTGGTAAGTCTTCCAGACTACGTATCATGGGTTGAATCTAAGCTATCAGCTTAGCCATATTTAGTCCTGCCTTGACTCTACAAGTTATCACTTACGTGATGACCAGAGTCCTGATAAGGTCTTTGATTTTAAACAATGCTTACTGGAATCTATCAATTTAGCTCTCGGTGGTTGTTCTCAACCAACCATAAGGACATTGGTACCCTATACAGGATCCTAGGTGGATTCTCCGGTGTTGTAGGTACTAGGTTGTCAATCTTGAGGCGAAGGGAACTTGTGAGTCCTGGTGTTCAAGTGCTATCAGGAAACACTCAACTGTATAACGTTATCGTTACAGCTCACGCCTTTATCAGGATCTTCTTCTTTGTTAGGCCATTTTTGATCGGTGGATTTGGTAACTGGTTTGTGCCACTAAGGATTGGTGCACCAGACAGGGCCTTCCCTCGACTAAACAACATTTCATTCTGGCTGCTACCTCCATCATTGTTGCTACTTGTGAGTTCATCACTAGTGGAAGCAGGTGCTGGTACTGGGTGGACTGTTTACCCACCATTGTCATCGATTGAATACCACTCAGGACCTTCAGTTGACTTGGCAATCTTTAGTTTGCATCTATCAGGAGCTTCATCTATCCTAGGTGCAATCAACTTCATCACAACAATCTTCAACAGGCGAGCTCCAGGAAGGACTAGGCATCGATTGCCATTGTTCTGTTGGGCAGTATTGATCACTGCAGTACTATTGTTGTTGTCACTACCAGTGTTGGCAGGAGCTATCACTAGGTTGTTGACGGATCGAAACTTTAATACTACTTTCTTCGATCCAGCTGGCGGAGGTGATCCATTGCTATACCAACACCTATTCTGGTTCTTTGGACATCCGGAAGTGTATATCTTGATCCTGCCTGCATTTGGTATCATCTCACAAGTGATCTCAACCTTTAGCCGAAAACAAACATTCGGTTACCTTGGTAGGGTTTATGCAAGGTTGTCTATTGGTGTTCTAGGATTTATCGTTTGGGCGCATCACAGGTACACTGTTGGTAGGGACTGTGACACTCGAGCATATTTCACTGCAGCGACCAGGATCATCGCTGTTCCAACGGGAATCAAAATCTTTAGTTGGTTGGCAACTAGGTGGGGAGGATCTATCCACTTCCACACTCCAAGGTTGTTTACCATTGGATTCTTGGTACTATTTACTATCGGTGGTGTGACCGGAGTAGCTTGTGCCAACAGGGGATTGGACATCGCTCTACATGATACTTATTACGTGGTTGGTCACTTCCACTATGTGCTATCAAGGGGTGCGGTGTTTGGAGTATTTGCAGGGTTCTACTACTGGTTCCCAAAAAGGACTGGTCTAAGGTACTCTGAAGCACTAGGTAAAGTGCACTTCTGGACTAGGTTCGCCGGAGTTAACATCACCTTCTTCCCAAGGCACTTCCTTGGACTAGCAGGTAGGCCTCGACGAATCCCAGACTACCCAGATGCGTTTGCAGAATGGAACGCTATTGCTTCATTCGGATCTAGGTTGTCAGCATTCTCAGCATTGTTCTTCCTATGGGTAATCTATTCAGCACTAGTTGCTGGTGAACGAATTGGTCGAAACCCATGGAACTTCCGATAGTTTAGAGACGTTGAGTTTTACTTAGCATGATCTCAGGAGTTCATGAGTAAGAATGGGTGGTTAACTCAGCCGGTAGAGTGTTTGGTCGATAACCAAAAAGTCATCCGTTCGAATCGGGTACCACCTAATCCGATCAGACGCATAGCCGAATGGACCGTTAGCTCATGATGGTAGAGCATTTCGTTTACACCGAAAGGGTGGTGGGTTCGACTCCCGCACGGTCCTAGGTCATTGCGAAACAATTGTTATAACATGAAACATCAAAACCTGGATTACATTGCAAGCGTATTCAAAAACATCGGTGGTACAGTGACTACAGACAGTTTGAACAACGTGGTTCTCATTGTGCCAGCATCGAAGATTGAGCCTACTAGGCGTATTCTGCGAGATCATTCTAGGTTTCAAAGGAAAGTTCTCTCAGAACTAACGGCAGTGGACTACATTGGTGCAGAAAAAGGTCGATTCCAAAGGAGGTATTCATTGCTTTCAATTCGATGGTGTACTCGATTGACTGTGAAAACCTTCGTAGATGAACTGACTCCAATTGATTCAGTGGTCTCAATCTATCCAGCTGCAAACTGGTATGAACGAGAAGTGTACGATAGGTATGGAATTAGGTTCCGAAATCATCCAGATCTACGACGGATCTTGACTGACTATGGTTTCGAAGGTCATCCACTTCGAAAAGACTTCCCATTGACCGGATTCACTGAAGTACGGTTCGATGAAGCAGAGAAGCGAGTGGTGCAAGAAGTAGTAACCTTGCCACAAGAAAGGTCTAACTACTAGTTCGTATTACGTTATCTTAAGTTAACATGACATACTCACGATGGTCAAACCATTTTATGTTGTCAGTGGTCAATAATCACCTAGGTGATTACCCATCAGCTGTCAACGGTTCTTATTTCTACAGCTTTGGTTCAAGGGCAGGTAGGAGGTTGGTAGTCCAAATCGTCACAGGTATCTTCTTGGCGAGGCACTATACTCCTCATGTTGATTTGGCATTTGATTCCGTGGAACATATCAGGCGAGACGTGAACTACGGATGGTTGGTACGATACCTACATGCCAATGGTGCATCATTCTTCTTCATCGTTGTTTATGCACACATCCTTCGAGGACTATACTACGGGTCTTATGCTCGACCACGAGAACACCTATGGAGGTCTGGTATCATCATCTTTATCGTAAGGAGGGCTACTGGATTTATCGGGTACGTTCTACCTTTCGGACAAAGGTCACTATGGGGAGCAACCGTTATCACTAACTTGTTCTCAGCAATCCCTTTGGTAGGTGATGCAATCGTTCAATGGGTTTGGGGTGGATTTAGTGTTGATAACGCAACTCTAAACCGGTTCTTTAGTTTGCACTATCTACTACCATTCTTGATTGTTGGATTGGTTCTAGCACACCTTGCACTATTGCATGAAGGTGGTGTTGGATCATCTAACCCTCTAGGTACTGACTCAACACCTTACAGGATCCCATTCTATCCGTATTTCTACGTGAAAGACCTGTTTGCATTTGTATGTTTGAGGACAGTATTCTCAAGCTTTGTCTTCTTTGCACCTAACCTATTGGGTCATCCTGACAACTATATCCCTGCTAACGCTAGGGTGACTCCACCTCACATCGTTCCTGAATGGTATTTCCTAAGGTTCTATGCAATCCTACGATCAATCCCTCACAAACTATTGGGAGTTGTCGCAAGGGGACTTGCATTGGTTGGACCTAGGTTGTTGCCTTTCTTGAACACTTCGGAAGTTCGATCAACTAGTTTCCGACCTATTTACAGGTTCTGCTACTGGTTGTTCGTCGTAGACAGTTTGATTCTAGGATGGATCGGACAAAAAGTGGTTGAATACCCTTACGTTGAAGTAGGGCAAGTAGCCACATTCTACTACTTCTTGTTTATCTTTGTGCTAGTTCCTTTCGTTGGACGATTGGAAGCTTACCTAAGGCGAAAAGGACTGTAGATCGGTTTGTAAGGAAACCATAAAAATTAAACCAACTATGACTATAAAACAACATCATTCAACAGGTGGACGTAACCACCATGGACGTATTACATGTTTCCATCGTGGAGGAGGCCACAAACGACGTGCTCGATGGGTTAATTTCAAGTATGGAACAACTGCCGAAGTAGCTAACGTTCAAGTTATCTATGACCCCAGGCGAAGTGGTTCTGTCGGACTTGTCAATGGTAAACTAGAGTTGCTATCAACTCAAAATAAAGTGGATACAGCTCGACTAGGGGATGTCGCATCTCATACTCAAGTGTATAATATCGAAAGGGTTCCTGGGAAAGGTGGACAACTTGTTCGAGCTGCAGGTTGTTTTGCTACCGTTGTTAACCATGTAGGACGATATACTCGTGTACAACTACCATCAGGTGAACAACGACTAATTCTAAGTGATGCTAAGTGTAGTATTGGAGGTGTTGGAGGTGTATCAAAGAAAGACAAAAGTCTAGCACTACATCGAAACCGTAAAGGTAAAGCAGGACGATCTCGATGGCTTGGTATCCGACCAACAGTTCGGGGTACTGCAAGGAACCCTATTGATCATCCTCATGGTGGTGGACAAGGTAAGACGTCCGGTGGACGACCATCAGTAACACCTTGGTCACTAGCTAAAGGTGTCCGAACAACATCAGGGCGAGGTCTAAACTATGTGGTTGTAAATCGACGGACCGCACAAGTTTAATTAACATATGATGCTTTGCCTAGCTTCGCTAGACAACTCGGGGATTTTACGGATATAGGTAAGTGCATTTCATATAAGGTTAAGGTTAACCTTGAAAAAGCTCTAACAAAGTAAGGGTTGTCGAAGATCGCCAACTCTAACAAAGTAAGGGTTGTCTAGGTTCGCTAGACAACTCGGGGATTTTCTGGATAAGACTACGTGCATGTTATATAAAGAGTTAAGAATAGAGATCAATAGCGAGATCGAACAGTGGTTAGTTCGTTGGACTCATGCTCCAAAGATCCCGGTTCGATTCCGGGTCTCGCGGCAAAACAAAAACTATGTTGTCGTCACAACACAATGTAGTCACCCTATTTCATAGGATGTCACTTGAGTAATGCACATTTATCCGACAAAGATAATGACATGACCTCAAATCTGTTACGTAAGATCAAAACTTACCTAACTCATCAAAACGACCATGATCGTACAAGCAGCTAAAGTTATTGGTGCAGGAAGGGCGACTGCCGGAGTTTCAGGAGCCGGAGTTGGTATCGGAACTGTGTTCGGAGCATTTAGGGTTGGACTATCACGAAACCCATCACTTGAACAAAAAAGGTTGCGATTCTGTATCCTAGGATTTGCACTATGTGAAGCCACCGCTCTATTTGCATTGAGGAGGGCCTTCTTGATCCTATTTGCATTCTAGCACTTAGGTAGGCTTACAAAGCCGCAATTGGACGGGTGACTGAGTGGTTTAAAGTGCCGGTCTTGAAAACCGGAGTGGGATCATATCCTACCGGAGGTTCAAATCCTTTCTCGTCCGTACTAAAAACTAAGCTAACTCGTATGGCTAAGATTACTATGCCATGCTTCAGTAAAAAACGACACATGAAAATTACAAAAACGCTATTGTTGAACAAAGTAGGTATTCATAAACCTGATGTAGCCACTTTGAACAAACATGAATCAAGGAAACGATTCACTAAAACTGAAATCGCAGTACTGAAAGTACTCGAAAAGGTAGGTCTACTTACAATCACTGCCTCCAATCATGTTCTTCCAACGTTTGGAAGTGAAGTAGGGAACCTGAAGATTATCTTCGTAAAGGAACTACCCAGGTCACGAGATCAAATTCGTACCATCTCAACATGTTTCCCTAAATACGTCGACAACAATTCTACTTTTAAGGGATCCATTCTCACCTATGTATTTAGCACTGAGAAAGGAATCTTGTCCATCAGTGAATGTATCACGTACGGTATCGGAGGCAAATTGATTGGTTTCGTGACGATCAGCTAACTAAGATTAGACATCATCACAACACAACTACACATTAAACTCATGACACAAAATTACATTCTCGTAAGACTTAACGGAGTTGGTTGGAATGCTCAAATTCAACGTGGTAATGACAAGGGAGAACTTGTTCTTAACGTAGGGTATTCACATCCTGTGAAAATGATGATTCCAGAGAAGCTTGAGCTCAAACTACGAAGTGAAACTATGTTGGAAGTCAAAATTAAAGGTGAATATACTGATAACACATCAATTTCAGCGCAGGATAAACAACTACTCGGAGACTTTGTAGGCTCATTGATTCGGATTCGACCATGGAACATTTACACGGGTCATGGTATCGTTCGAAGGGACCGAACAGATAACCTAGTACGTCGACGAGGTAAACGAAAGTAAATTTTCTCGGGGATTTTACAGATATAGGTAGGTGCATTTCATATAAGGAAAGGTTAACCTCGAAAAAACCTCGGGGATTTTACAGATATGGGTAGGTGCATTTCATATAAGGAAAAGTTAACCTCGAAAAAACCTCGGGGATTTTACAGATATGGATAGGTGCATTTCATATAAGGTGAAGGTTAACTTCGAAAAAACCTCGGGGATTTTACAGATATAGGTAGGTGCATTTCATATAAGGTGAAGGTTATCCTCTAACGAAGTAAGGGTTATCAAGCGAAGCTAGATAACTCGAAGATTTGATAAATGAGAGTAGGTGCATTTCATATAAAGAGCAATTGACTTCAACTAAAGTTAGCAGACTCCTTGAAATACACTCGTAAGGGGTTAACACCCTAAGGTCATCAAGACCTACGTAAAACCAATAAACGAAGAACATGGAAGGACTTATTGTATTCTTGCCTTTGATGGGTGCTCTTAGTGCTGGATTGGGTGGTCGATGGATTGGTGGTGAAGGAGCAAGTCGACTAACAACATCTCTAGTTGCCCTATCGTTCACACTATCTTTGAGGGCATTTTATAACATTGGACTAGGTAGTTCTACCGCTACCATCTATGTAAGGCCATGGAGGGTCTCAGAAAGGTACACCATTGAATGGACCTTCCTGTTTGATAGCTTGACTGTGGTAAGGTTGATTGTCGTTACGGCGATCTCGTCATTGGTTCATTTGTACTCAACTTCTTACAGGGAACATGATCCACATCGAGCACGATTCAGGGCTTACCTATCATTGTTTACCTTCTTCAGGTTGATCCTGGTGACAGCGGGTAACTTCGTGCAAAGGTTTGTAGGATGGGAAGGGGTTGGACTTTGTTCATACCTACTGATTAACTTCTGGTTCACACGCTTGCAAGCGAATAAAGCAGCAATCAAAGCAAGGTTGGTGAACCGAGTGGGTGACGTCGGACTAGTATTGGGTAGGTTGGTGATCTATGAAGCCTACCAAAGCCTAGATTATGGTGTAGTATTCGCAAGGACACCAGTTAGGGTTGAAAGCTACCCAAACACTATCATTATTGCATGTCTATTGCTCTTTGTTGGTGCAGTAGGTAAGTCAGCACAACTAGGGCTTCATACATGGTTGCCAGATGCAAGGGAAGGACCGACACCAGTCTCAGCACTAATCCATGCAGCCACAAGGGTTACAGCAGGTGTCTTCTTGTTGGCACGATGCTCACCACTATTTGAATATGCACCTTTGGCATTGGAAGTGGTTTGTATTGTTGGAGCAGCGACAGCATTCTTTGCAGCAACGACTGCATTGGTTCAAAGTGACTTGAAACGAGTAATTGCATACTCGACATGTTCACAACTAGGGTACAGGGTATTTGCAGCAGGACTATCAGCGTATTCAGTCGCAGTATTCCATCTGTCAAACCATGCCTTCTTTAAAGCCCTACTATTCTTGGGTGCAGGATCAGTAATCCATGCAAGGGGTGATGAACAAGATAGGCGACGAAGGGGTGGATTGGTACGAGTATTGCCATTGACCTATGCAGCAATCTTTATTGGGTCAATTGCACTAAGGGGATTCCCATTCCTAACGGGATTCTATTCGAAGGACGTGATCTTGGAAATCGCGTATGGAAGCTTCACTAATGCAGGACGAGTAGCACATACTCTAGGTACTTTGGCAGCCTGTTGTACTGCATATTATTCAAGGCGACTATTGTACCTGACCTTCTTGTCACCAGCAAATGGATATCGTCGAACCAGGGAAGGTGCTCATGATGCGCCTCTACCAAGGGCATTGCCTTTGATCCTATTGAGTTTTGGATCAATCTTTATTGGTTGGTTCACGAAAGATAGGTTTATTGGTGTAGGTACTCCATTCTGGAATAATGCACTGTTTACTCATCCCGACCGATTGTTTAGGGTAGATGCGGAATTCCTACCGAGCTGGATCAAACTAAGGCCTGTGGTACTATCAATCAGTAGTGGTGTACTAGCACTATACAGGTTCAGGTATGGAGATAAGTATAACTGGTGGGGAACAGGATCAAAACGATTGCTATTCACATTCCTAAACCGGAAATGGTTCTTTGACAAAGTGTATAATGAAAACGTGAGTCAAACGGCATTGAATGTGGGATACTTCAACACTTACAAAGACTTGGATCGAGGAGTCTTTGAAATTCTAGGACCTCATGGTCTAAGTTCAAGGTTGTGGCGACGAACTCAACTTGTCACTAGTAGGCAAACAGGACATATCTACCACTATGGTTTGATTAGGTTGACAGGTGTATTGCTATTGATCGGAATCAGTCAATTTGCAGCAAGGACAAGTGTATCGTATTCAGTGATTGGTATTGTGGTAGGTACAATCTTTAGGGTAATTTTTTAGATTCTTTCGGGTGTGATGACGGAGGTAACCTTACGGGTATGATGTAGTGGCAACATATCAGCCTTCCAAGCTGAGTTCACGGGTTCAAACCCCGTTGCCCGTAACCTCTGCAAGGACCCGAAAGGATCTAAGCAAGGTATTGATTTATCAATTTAAGGTCTTACGTGGATGCCTAAGACACAGGTTTGCATAAGGGCGTTATACCATGCGATAAGCTACAGTAGGAGAGTCCCATTAAGCTGTAGATCCCCTTGAAATTCCCTGGGGTAACCCAGGCATTGGAAACAAACGTATTTCAAGCATAAGAGTGAAGTGAAACATCTCAGTAACTCTAGGAGAGTAATCAATAGAGAGTTTGGTAGTAGTGGCGAGCGAACCCAAATAACCGTAAGTAGTCAACAACTCTAGGAATGGAATCCTTGTAACTAGAAAGGGTAAGTTAAGTCCCGTACATACCGGGGTTGTTGATGAAATGAGTAATGTCGAATACGTGAAGGTCGGCATGAAGATAGGACGATCCTGTTCTAAACGGTTCTCCGAGACCTGTGATCGATAGTGAACAAGTACTGCGAAGGAAAGGTAACTGTGGACGTAACCATTTGGGTCCCAGTGAAACGTAACGACTGACAAACAATCTCAGAACGATGTAGTTTGGAGATGTACCTTTTGTATAATGGGCCTGCGAGTTAATACGTTGAGGCAAGCTTAAACAGAAATGTGTAGGCGCAATGAAAATGTAATAAAGTCTCGCGTATTAGACCCGAAACGTGTCGAGCTATGTATGGGCAGGATGAAGTTAGTCTCACGACTGATGGAGGTCCGAACCCGTTGCTGTTGCAAAAGTTTGGGATGACCTGTACATAGGGGTGAAAGGCTTATCAAGGCACGTGATAGCTGGTTCTTTGCGAAACATATTTAAGTATGGCGGTGTAAGTTTAACTTGTGGGTAAAGCTACTCGAAGGGGAAAGGCCTGTCAAAGGGCACTAACCCTTACGAAACTCAGAATACCAAGTAAGTCATGCATGACATGATAATTACACTAGTCAGACGTTGGGCGCTAAGGTCCATCGTCGAGAGGGAAACAGCCCTGAGGATACGCTAAGGTCCCAAAGTAATCATTAAGTGGAACAAAGGAGGTTAAGAACCATAGACGAAGGGACGGTAGGCTTGGAAGCTGCCATCCGTTAAAGAGTGCGTAATAGCTCACCCTTGGAGGTTCTTTGCACCGAAAATGTTCGGGCCTGAATAAATGATTCACCGAAGCGGTCTTTTGTGGACACATGCTGCTTGCAGAAATGTCCATAGAGGTAGCAAAGCGGTCAGTATTAAACTCGATGAAGGTGTGTCGTAAGATATGCTGGAGAGATCTGACTTGAGCATGCAGGCATGAGTAACGTAGAAAGCAGGTGTGAGTCCTGCTGGCCGAAAGCTCAAGGTTTACGTTGTCGACGGAGTTCGTACACGTGTGAGTCGGACCCTAAGACGCAGGCGAAGGCCGAAGTCGATGGGTATTTAGCATTAGTGACCTTTGATCGTATGATTGAAGCAAGAAAGAGCTATGCTTAAATGAAACCGTACTAAAACCGACTCGGGTGAGCTGGTATAAGAGTACCAAGGCGACGGGTGAAGGCAACTTAAGGAACTCGGCAAAATGACCCCGTAACTTCGGGAGAAGGGGTGTGGATAATCACCAAGGTGATTATCCATCGCAGGTAATGGGAGAAAGCAACTGTTTAACAAAAACACAGGTCCTCGCAAAGTGGTAACACGACGTATGAGGGCTGACGCGTGCCCGGCACGGAAAGATGAAGGTCTGCAGTCTAGGCTGTGGATGTAAGTCCCCGTAAACGGCGGTCGTAACCTTGACGATCCTAAGGTAGCGAAATTCCTTGTCCACTAATTATGGTCGTTGCATGAAACGCGTAATGACTTTCTCGCTGTCTCGAGTTGCTACCCGGTGAAGTTGACATGGCCGTGAAGATGCGGTCTAGTTTAGGTGGGACGGGAAGACCCTATGCACCTTTACTCGAGGCTCCTATTGTAGGTTAACCTCAATTGCACAGTGTAGATGGGATCTTTAGGTCGAAAGGCTTAGAGAGTCAATGGAACACCATCCTTTTGAGGTTTCTTTCTGCCTAGCAGAGAGATAGAACCTTCTCATCCTTATAGGTCCGTCCTTTAGGGAGACAGTGGGTGCGTGAGAGTTTAGCTGGGGCGGCTGCCTTCCCAAGAGTAACGAAGGCGCTTATGGGGGAACTCTTTCAGAAACAAACAACTGAAACGAGAGTGTAAGGGCATAAGTTCCCTCGACTGCAAGGAAGACATTCCGAGCAGGGGTCTATCATGGTCAAATATGATGGGCCGAACCTAGTGATCCGGTGGTACCTAAGGAGAGGGCCATCGCTTAACGAATAAAAGGTACGCTAGGGATAACAGGCTGATGGCGCTTAAGAGTTCATATCGACGGCGCCGTTTGGCACCTCGATGTCGGCTTGTTGTATCCTCGGGGTGCAGGAGCTCCGAAGGGTGTGGCTGTTCGCCACCTAAGACAGCACATGAGCTGGGTTCAGAACGTCGTGAGACAGTTCGGTCCCTATCTGTCTGAACCATGTAATTGAGAGCATTCGACTCTAGTACGCAAGGACCGAGGAGAGACGAGCCTCTGGTGAATGGGCTGTATGAATAGTGCATGTCCAGTAGCTACGCTGTTTATGGATAACCGCTGAAAGCATCAAAGTGGGAAACCAAGCTCAAGATTAATTACAATGACACGCAGAAGAATACTGCGTTGATAGGCTTTTTGATGTAGGTCCTGCAAGGGACAAGTCAACAAGTACTAATTGTCGCTGAATAAAGTTAAAAAGAAACATGATTACAAAAACAAACAAACAAGGACTTTCACGGCCTCGATTTCGACTAACGAAACGATCCGGAAGGAACCTGCGAAGGCATCCACGTGCACTGAAGTTGGCACTCTGCAAATCTGGTAAATTGCTCAATCCACATATTGGATGTCTTGAGTCTTATTTCGAACCACAACGAATTGATGATAGGGCTCCTAGGCGAGTAAGTCTTCGAGCTTCATTGAAGGATCTATATGGAATTCGTAAAGCTTCATTGACTGGCTCTACCGTAGTTCGAGCAAGTGCGAAATGGTCTTATCAAAACATTGATCGTCGACTTGACGTCCTATTGCATCGAGCAGGACTTACTAACTCAATAAACCATGCTCGACAAAGGGTATCACATGGTTTTGTTTACGGTATTAAGAATTCAACAACGGTAGTACAACTACTACGACCTGGCTATATCGTGTGTCTAAACGAAGTCATCTACATAGATGCAACACATTGGTCTAAGGTGAATAAAAGGACAACTCAACAATGGAGTTTGTGGCCTCAAATTAGCCCGAAATTGGCTTGGCGAACTATACCATCCTATTTGGAGGTAGATTACGTTACAGGTTCCTTTGTTTTGGTAAATAATCCTACTAAGCACAATGTATTGGTGCCAGCAGGATTGGGTAAAACAAGGATTGATGCATTGTACAACAAATAAGGGTAGCTTGATCTATAGGACTTCACGATCTTCCCACGACGAGGAATGTAGGCGTTCGTGGTGAATCTGGTAATCACGCCTGTTTGTGGTACAGGAGATAGCGGGTTCAAATCCCGTCTTACGCCCTTTAATGCGTTAGACAACATCTAACGTAGACATCGTACATCACAGAAAGTGACATGCGATCTGAACATCGGTAGAGATCGGGTTCAAATCCCGTCTTATGCCCTTCAACCAACATGCTTAAAAAACAAGATCTAACCACTGCGCGGGAACTAAAGACATTCACAGTTAACTTTGGACCTCAACATCCAGCAGCACATGGAGTTCTACGACTGGTTTTGGAACTAGACGGAGAAGTAGTGCAACGAGCTGATCCACATATCGGTTTGCTACATCGAGGAACAGAAAAACTAAGGGAATACAAAACCTTTAGGCAAGGACTACCTTATAGGGATCGATTGGACTATGTATCAAGGAGGGCACAAGAACATACCTATAGCCTAGCAATTGAATCATTGCTAAAACTATCGGTACCGGAACGAGCTAAATACATTCGGGTAAGGTTCTTGGAAATCACTCGTATCTTGAACCATCTACTAGCGGTTGGATGTCATGCCCTCGACGTAGGAGCAAGGACCCCATACTTCTGGTTGTTTGAAGAACGAGAAAAATTGAGGGAATTCTACGAACGTGTTTCAGGAGCACGAAGGCATGCAGCCTATATTCGTCCCGGTGGTGTAGCTTCTGATATCCCACTAGGTCTATTGAACGATATTGCATTGTTCTGTCGAAGCTTTGGTACTCGACTTGATGAAAGGGATGAAATCTTGACAAACAACCGTATCTGGAAAGGTCGACTAGTCGATGTCGGTGTATTGACAGCGAAAGATGCTAGGGCATTTGGATTTAGTGGAGTAAGGTTGCGAGGATCGGGTATTGCATGGGATCTTCGAAAAACTCAACCTTACGAAATCTATGACCAACTTGAATTTGACATCCCTGTAGGAACTAATGGTGACTGCTATGACCGATACTTGATTCGAAGGGCTGAAAGGCGAGAATCAATCCGAATTATTGAACAATGTATCAATAAAAGGCCAGCAGGACTGGTGAAGACAGATGACTTTAAAGTGGTATCACCTTCACGAACTAGGAGGAAGTCTTCAAGGGAAGGATTGATCCATCATTTCAAACTATGTACTGAAGGAAGGACAGTACCGGCAGGTGAAATTTATGTAGCAACTGAAGCTCCTAAAGGTGAATTTGGGATTTACCTAGTTTCTGATGGTTCAACACGACCATACCGATGCAAAATTAAAGCTCCAGGATTTGCTCATCTACAAGGATTGAATGCAAGGACTAAAGGACACTTGATTGCCGATGTGGTGACCATTATTGGTACTCAAGATATCGTATTTGGTGAAGTAGACCGCTAGACCCCAGATTGAAAGATAGGTATATGTAGGGATTAAAAAGGAATGTTGGATTCTAGGTCATTCCACGTGACACTGTGCACTACCAGCCTCCTAATGGGAATCTTCCTACGTGTTATCGTAATGCAAAGACACAAAAACAATGAAATGTTCTAACATCCAACAGGTGGTAAACCTGAACGCAATTGGTGCCCTAACCGCAGGTGGAGGTAAAGTTCCTCATACTTTCCGGCCATGGGAAGTTCAAACCATCGACTCTATTGATCTAAGGGATAGTACTCTTGGATCAGTACGATACCAAGTTCGAGGAGGTCAATTGAGGCGAGTACTACCTCGAGTGAATGATAAGATCAATGGTGAATGGGCAACTGACAAAGGACGATATGCACCTCTTGATGGAGCTACTGTGCAAGAAGTCCGAACTCCTAGGATCTCTGTCAAAGGCAATACAACAACTTGGGAGAACATCAAGTTGTCAACAGCTCTACAAGAACTAAGCAACAGGAAAGCCTCTACCGTACGAGTGATCTATGGTGGTACAACAGACTGTGAAGGTATTACAGCATTGAATAATTGGTGCTCAACTAATGGTATTACCTTGGAAACTAGGGCACCTGTAAGTCCTAAAGATAACCCATTGACTGTATTCGACGCGACTCAAAGTGATGAAAGCTTCGTTCCTTCATCCGACCAAAGGGTTAAAGGGCTATTGATTGGATGTGATCCTCGAATTCAAAGCCCACTATTGAACCTACAACTACGAGAACGATACCTTGAAGGTACAGAATTCTATCATGTAGGGTCTTCAGTGGATCTAACTTACCCAGTACAACATATTGGTCTAGGATCTAACGCATTGAATCGACTACAAGGACAAAATGCTGACTGGAACTTTGTATTGGTAGGATCAGATCTTTACCGACGAGATGATGCTGACGCATTGTTGAACCAAGTTAAGAAGGTGACAGGGGATTCAAAAGTTCGAGTATGTACTACACGAACCAACGAAACCTTTATCAGGAATCATGCAGGAACTAGTGCTTATGATTCAAATTCAAGCTATGATTTGCAATTCCTAGTGAACATTACTTCAAATGAAGTTAATGCAGCAGGGTATGATATTGTCGACGTGCTAGGGAAAGGTAAAACTAACGTAGTAATTACCTCTAAAGGAGCAGATTGGAGGAAATCAGTTAAATTGATCCTTCCAAGGCTGAACCCACTGGAAACACAAGCTACCTATGTTTCAAGGGTAGGTGGGCTACGACGATCTGAAAAGATCATCGTACGTAATGATGGTGTGTTGTCTGTAGCGAATCTAGTGACAGAACTCACAGGTGTCATCAAAGCAGGTAAAGGAAATAGTCAAACAGGAGTGAAACGACAAGGTAAATTGACAAATGCTCCATTGAATGTTGGAATTGTTGATTACCATTTGGAAGGACATAGGTTTGCTGAAGCCTCAGCAACAAGGGCACGATGTTCAGCAGTGTTTGCACACAATCGAACAAACTTTGCTTAGCTAAACCGTTAGCTTAACTTGTAATGCTTCGCACGTAAAAAATTCTACAACATGATTCAAGTCAAAGTGAACAATCTCACCGTTAGCGTACCTAACGGGTGTACAGTACTCCAAGCTTGTGAAATTGCTGGGTATGGTGCTGATGTCCCACGATTCTGTTACCATGAACGACTTGGGGTAGCAGGAAACTGTCGAAGGTGTCTGGTGGAAATTGAAAAATCACCTAAACCTCAAGCCTCATGTGCAAGGCCTGTGGCACCTAACAGGTCAATTTACACGAATAGCGCATTGGTGAAGAAAGCCCGAGAATCCGTAAGGGAATTCTTGTTGAGGCATCATCCTCTAGATTGCCCAATTTGTGACCAAGGAGGTGAATGTGACTTGCAAGATCAAGCTAGGATCTATGGATCTGATCGTTCACGATACAGGGAAGTCAAACGATCGGTAGAAGATAAAAATTGGGGTCCTCTTGTGAAAACCGTAAGGACTCGATGTATCCAATGTACTCGATGTGTTCGATTTGCCTCAGAAATTGCAGGTGTACCAGTTGTGGGTGCAACTGGTCGAGGAAGTGGTACTGAAATTGGTAGGTACAAAGAAAAACCATTCCTATCTGAAGTTTCGGGGAATGTAGTTGATCTTTGTCCAGTTGGTGCTCTATTTGCTCAAAAATAGTGATGAAGATTCGCATCTTTAATTAATCTAGCCGACATAGATTAAAACAGTGTTTCAAAAGTCAAACAGGGTTTGGGTAAAGTAAAACTAAGGTGGTGATCTTTTACCCGACTCTACTCCGATAGCGCTCATGATCAGTCAAATTCTCTGGATCCTTGAATCCGTCCTAGGGTTCCTAGGAACTATACTACCCTTGTTGCTTGCAATTGCCTTCTTCACAGTGTTGGAACGGAAGCTCTTTGCGGGTATCCAACGACGACAAGGTCCTAACGTGATCGGTGTCTATGGACTGCTACAAGCTAGGGCAGATGGTCTAAAATTGTTGTTGAAAGAAACCATCATCCCTACCTCAGCCAACTCAGTGAGGTTTGTATTGGCTCCGAGGGTCCTATTTAGTTTGAGGTTGGTTGGATGGGCAGTAATCCCTGTAGGTGAAACAAGGGTATTCGCAGATGTTAACCTTGGAGTACTATATTTGTTTGCAGTATCAGCCCTGTCAGTGTATGGTATCATTAGGGCAGGATGGGCTTCAAACTCTAAATATGCCTTCCTAGGTTCGTTGCGTTCAGCAGCCCAAAGGGTTTCTTATGAAGTGTCAATTGGGTTCATTAGGGTGACTGTACTTCTATGTGCAGGATCACTAAATTTGACAGACATCGTTGAAAGTCAAAAGTCAATCTGGTATGCAATCCCTCTACTACCAAGTTTCTTGAGGTTTAGGGTAAGTGCAGTTGCCGAAACAAACCGGCATCCGTTTGATCTACCAGAAGCGGAAGCAGAACTAGTTTCGGGGTACAACGTTGAATACTCAGGTAGGGGCTTTGCGTTGTTCTTCCTAGGAGAAACTGGTAACAGGTTGTTGAGGTGTGCAATCAGGACTATCCTATTCCTTGGTGGATGGTTGCCTCCAAGGGATATTGCACCATTGAATTGGATTCCAGGCCCATTCTGGTTCTCATTCAAGGTTTTGTTGTTCGTGCTCTGGTTCGTATGGATCCGGGCAGCATACCCTCGATATCGATACGATCAACTAAGGCGATTGGGATGGAAAGTTCTACTTCCAAGGTCTCTAGGGTGGTTGATCACGACTGCAAGTATTCTGAGGGCATTCGATGCTCTTGCGTAGGTTCTTTACTACGTCAAATCGGCAATTAAACAATGACGGTCTATCTAGCCTACAGCACAATCCTGTTCTTGATTGGTGTACTAGGAAGGATCCTTCAACGACGATCCATTCTGGTGGTTCTAAGGTCCATTGAACTGAGGTTGCTAGCAGTTAACCTTAATTTCATTGTGTACTCAGGTTATCTTGACGATATCGTAGGACAAGTCTTTGCACTTTTGATCCTAACTGTTGCAGCAGCAGAATCTGCAACAGGACTTGCCATCCTCGTGGTATACTATCGAGTTCGAGGATCTATCGCAAGGGAAACTGCGCATCTCAGGCAAGGGTAATTGTTAACCTACTTCTGTGGATGCCTTGTTTGGTGTTCACAGGATGTAACGCAATTGGTAGCGTGCAGGCTTTGGGTGCCTGAGGTTGTTGGTTCGAGTCCAACCATCCTGAGCAGTTCATACTCTACATCGGGGTTAAACTGCGCTCTCAAAGTTGATCTCACCTTCTTATGATGAAGACTTGATGATTAGTGCCGTCGCGAAGCATGAAAATTAGGAATTTAAGTAAGGAGAAGGTCGATGGAAGCTATCACATTGAGGTTGAGTACTTCAATAGTGGGGCTGGTAGGTGTCTTCTCACTAGGTTTCTAGGACACTTTAATTAAACTGTAGTTGAACGGGAACGCCAGGGTTGGAGTGCTCAACCTCGTGTATAGGGGAAAATTTGGGGCAAAATTTGAAGGAGAATACAGTATCAGTAAAAGTTCTTAAATTAATATATGGGGAAGATGATGAGCGTATGATGAGCGTATGATGTGGGGTTGATGAGAGACATGAGTCTAGTATAGGTTGAACTAGTTAAAAAGAAGGGGGTTGGGGGATGTATATAGGAAATGGAGGATCTAGAGATAGAGATATGTAGATATAGAGGGATTAAGAAGATAATGAGAGGATAAGAAATAGACTGTGATAGAGGAATACTGATTTATTCAATAAGGATGTCGAGCTAGACGATTGAAGGACAGAAGTATAGGATTAACTCGTAATAAAGTCTAAAGTCAACAAAGTAATCCTTGACTTATTAAAATTCTCGAGGACGTTAAGGCTACAGGTACATGCATTTCATATAAGGGAAGGTTAACTTCGAAAAAACCTCGGGGATTTTACATATATGGGTAGGTGCTTTTCATATAAGGAAAGGTTAACTTCGAAAAAACCTCGGGGATTTTACATATATGGGTAGGTGCATTTCATATAAGGAAAGGTTAACTTCGAAAAAAACCTCGGGGATTTTACATATATGGGTAGGTGCATTTCATATAAGGTGAAGGTTAACTTTGATTAAGAGAAAAACCCCAAATCAAATAAGGTAATAACAACGATGAAACTGGTAACATCCACACTAGCTTTGATTGCAGCTACACAAGTGATTACGACAGCAAACCCTGTTCATGCAATCTTCTTTCTTGTATTGGTCTTTGTCCTAACTTCTTTGCTTAGGAGGTTGATCTCAAGGGAATTTAGGTCACTGGTATTCCTAAGGGTCTACGTTGGGGCAATTGCAGTGCTCTTCCTCTTTGTCATTAGGAGGTTGAATGTCCAAGCTGATAATAAAGAACGTCCTAAGGGGAATGTGCCTAGGCTAATTAATGTGGCTGCACTCTTTAGGTTCTTTAGGTGGTCAAACACTCTAATCACAGGATGGTCAACAGGTGACTATAGTAACTATGATGTAGTCTTGTCAAGGGATCGCTTGACCAACAGGACAACTATCGGACAAGTGTTGTACACAAAATTCTGTGTAGAATTCTTGCTGGCAGGTATCGTTCTGTTGGTTTCAAGGATTGGAGCAGTGTTGTTGACACTTTCAACATCAACTGAAGGTAAACTAACCGTAACTCCAGCCTTGCGACAACAAGTACATCAACAACATTCTCGAGATGCACAACGAGCCATCTTTAAAACAAACTAACTTAGATTCATCAACGTCAAGGACTAGATGTAATCCGGTAACCATAAAGAAAATTAACATGACTCAAACTCTCAACATGAATAAAGGGAACGAACTAGTATTGAATCGACTCTCAAAGAGGATTAGGAAATCAGGAAAACGAACAGTTTCAGACAAGCTGATCGTAGAAACAGCAAACATTCTGAAAGACTATGGGTATTCGCAACCTTACGATGCTAGGGTTAAAGCTATTGAACTAATCAAGCCGAATGTAGAACTACGATCTCAAAAGAAATCCGGACAATCCGTGCAAATTCCTTCTGCAATGACAGAGTATCGTCAAGAAGGGAGGGCAATTCGAAGGTTGAAACAAGCAGCTCAAGATCGTAAAGAAGGTAAAAAGATTGTACGAGCAGGTGGTTTGAACTCAAAGAATCCGGGATATGTTGGAGTTACAAAAGGAGAACTAGTAAATAGCTTCTCGTACTATAGGGCTCAAGAGATTAGGAGTATCTTGACAGGTGAAGGTAGCTTGTCAATTAGTAAACGAGACACATTGCATCGAAGGGCAGTAGCTCAACGAAGTGCAAGGCGAACTTAATGATTCTCTGCAAGGCAGGGTGGATTTAGTGGTATGTGTCGAACAAACAAATAAAGCATGGCAACAATTCAACAACTTATTCGGAAACCACGATCTAAGGTCAATACAATAAGGCCTGATCGTATTCTTAACAACAGACCTCAAGTTCGAGGTGTTTGTCTACGTGTATTTCATAGGTCACCCAAGAAGCCTCACTCAGCAAATCGTTGGGTAGCTCAAGTCCGAATTAGCTCATCGAAAGCAGGGCGACCTAAAGTGACATTTGCATTCATTCCAGGTGAAGGTCATAATCTACAAGAACATTCAGTCGTACTTCTTCGAGGTGGACGAGTAAAAGACTTGCCAGGAATCCGATATCGTGTGGTTCGTGGTAAATATGACTGTGCAGGTGTTCAAAACCGTAAAACAAGTCGATCTAAATATGGCGTGGCTTCAGCAAAGTCTACAAACTAATCTTGAATTTCTTTAAACCATGAGTATAGTACATGATTTCTTGGCAAATCAATATGGTTATGAACTTATCACTGAGCCTTACACTCCTAAGAAGGTTCAATCAGCTTACCTAGTGTTCCCATTGGAGAAGCTATATGGAAGGACGGCACAAGATCTTGATCTTAAATTTAAAGGTGGACCTCTGAAACAAGTTATGGATAGAAACTTGCAAGTAGTAACTTATGTATACGGATTGGAAAAAACAGAGAATAAGAACTATCGTGTTCACCTGATTAGGGCACTAAATAAAGCAGAATACGTTACTACAATTCTGAAGATATTCCCTAAAGAGACAAAAATACATCGGTACCCTGTAAAAGGGCGAAATGAAAGGTTCCTTCTTTCTCGACGTATATTCGTAACACTTGGGGGTGAAAAATCCTCTGACTTCACATTCTTTTCGGATGATCAACGATTGCTTGATGTCATCTTTAAGAAAGATCCACGTTTGTATACGAAAAAAGATCTAACTAAAGCTAAGCGTGATAAATTTCCTAACCATGGATCACAGAGGAAGTAAAGGAACATAACATCAATCGTCCGTCGTCTAGTGGTTTGGGCAGAAGGTTCCTAACCTCCGTACGCTGGTTCGATTCCAGCCGGACGAATAAGGATGCGTGACTGAGTCAGGTCAAAGTGGCGACATGCTAAGTCGTTGTAGGACACAAATCCTATCGGAGGTTCGAATCCTTCCGCATCCGATATGACAAGGTTACCAAGAACACCCTACTTTATGGTGGGGGATCGCCTAATTGGAAGGGCAACAGCTTTTGGCGCTGTTCGGTGAGGGTTCGAACCCCTCTCTCCCAGTTCATTTAGTAGACGGATTAACATCCCAGTCTCAAAGTCATCGATACCAAATACTTATTCACGCAAAAACAATGAGTCAAAAAACACATCCAATTGGATTTCGTCTGGGCATTACACCACGAGTTTCTACAACATTGGCAGGTAATGAGTCTAGCTCAATTAGGAAAGCTTATAGCTTGAAAGATCTACATGGACAAACAAGTCGATGGGCTATTAACAACCCTAGCTCAGTTAATACATATGGGAACTACACACAACGAGATGGGCTTATCAAAGGATTGATTGAAGAAGTACTTGAAGAAGATGGGTACATTACTAACAAGGTAATCGTTACTCGAAGTCCTTCGTATGTGGGTATCTATGTAGATGCGTATGAGTTGACAGAGCCTCTATATAACTACCAAACACCTCAAGGACAAAAGATAGATACAGTTTCACTAGATACCTCAAGGAGTCATGGAGTTAACACCAAGCTAATAGAGAACTATGTGAGTGACTACATCGAAAATGGTAAACTGGTGCGAATTCAATTTGTTAAATTGCAACCATCAAGCCCTCAAGTGATTGAAGCGGGATCAACTAAGAATGTAGACTTGCAAAATGTGGTGCAATTGTTGGTACAGGACAATATCCCTTGTTGTAACCTTCTTGCTAAAGTACTTACAATCAAAAGGGGTCAAGGTGGACGACAAGAACGTGAAACCATCCGGGTTATCACAAAACTAAGGAAAACAGTGACCGGTTCATCATATGGGCTTAAAGGTTACTTGTTGAGGTTCAAAGGACGTATCGGAGGTTCAGAACGTTCACGAATCATTCGATATCGATCAGGGCCACTGCCACGACATACAGTGTCAGCAGCTCTAGATCATGGTTTCTCCGAAGTGAAAACCGTCTCAGGAAAAGTCAGCGTAACCGTCATGACTTACTTTAACTAAGGACTTAAGAAATGCTACAACCATCTTACCGTAAATATCGCAAGGCGTTTAAAGGACGTATTGGCAAAGGTCTTCACCATAGTAACTTGTCTTTTGGGACACATGGTCTGCGAGCCATTGAAGGTGGACGACTAACTGCGCGACAACTCGAAGCAGCACGACGTGCATTGCGACGAAATCTAGATCGAGAAGGACATATTTGGACATGTCGATTCCCCGACATTCCAGTATCAGGTAAACCTTCAGAAGTTCGAAGGGGTAAAGGTAAAGGTGCAGTTGCTTATTGGGCAACTCGAATTCGACCGGGTAACATCCTGTTTGAGGTTAGTGGCATCAGTGATGACGTAGCCTTGAAAAGTCTAGAAAGTGCAAGTAAGAAACTTCCTAGGCAATGTCGAGTAATTTATCGTAATAGGCCTTTGAACTAAAATACACGTTAATTATTCTCGTCATATGATCATCAAATCACAAAACAAACGTATTCTCGTTAGCTTGGACTCATCCCTATCAAAAGGACGACCAACACCCTATATTCAAGGTACTAAGAAGTTGATTCAAAAACATACACTTCTTGGCAAGAAATCACAGTATAGGGTGAAGAAAACCACTCTGGGAAAATTGTACTACTAGTACGTTTTGAGGAGTTAGGTTAACGGAAGACCTGTGGACTCCAAATCCACCAGCATGGGTTCGACTCCCGTACTCCTTGGTCTAGCGAAATAAGGATTCGGAAGTTACCGTTAAACGAATCCAAGCGGCCTAGAGATTCTAATAACCTCTAGGTCACAATTCAATAAACAACATGCCACAATTGGATGCAGCAACTTATCTCAACCAAATTACTTGGTTGACTATCTTCTTTGTAACCTACTATAGGGTAGGTTTGAACTTTATCCTTCCAGCATTGTCAGGAAGGTTGAAAACTCGAGCTAAAAAAGCGGCTCTTGCGAAAGGACGAGTTTCAGGATTCGATGGTGAACGACAAGCAGCCCTATCTGGTTATGATACCACTGTCTCAAGCTCATGTGGTTGGGTAACTCGAAGTCTAGTTTCAGCAGTTGCACAAGGTGATGCTTGGCGATCAGAACAAGTTCGAAATGTGGATGCAGGAGCACTACGAAATGGTAACGTTGAATACCTAAACGCAGTATCTAATGCAAGGGCACAACGAGTTCTAGTGAAAAATATCGATACTACTCAAGGGTAGCGAGGGTAAGATACATTGAATTCCTTGTATCACTTCACTGGGGGAGTAGCTCAGGGGTTAGAGCAGAAGCCTTTTAAGCTTTTGGTCGATGGTTCGATTCCATTCTTCCTCATTGTAAGAAGGATCTGTTTGAGATTGTAATACCGCCCTGGCGTAATTGGTAGCCGCGTCGGATTTAGGTTCCGATCCGTAATTGGGTGTAGGTTCAAGTCCTATGGGCGGTAACATCATCAAGTAACATCGAACTATGTACATTACCGAAGTTTACAGGCGTACGCTCTACCTTATAGGTAGCTTCTTGCTTTGTTTCATGACAGGAGTGTATCATGGTGAATTCATGAGGCAAATATGCCTAGAACCCTGGGTTAATAACTGGGAAAGGGAAACAAGGCAATATTTTCATCCCAATGAAGTATGGATGGGGTATAGGAAGGTATCAGCCTTGATAGCATTTATCCTCATCTTTCCAACCATAGGCTTGCACATGATTGTTTTTATGGCGAACAGACTCACTAAACATGAGCTACGTCGATTGCAAATCTATTGGATCGCCAGTGTGATTAGTTTTGGTATTACTCTCCATATCTTGCTGACGAGTGAAGTCATCGGTACACTAAGGGATTTGAGTCATTTTGATGAGGATGTGGAAATAGTCTATGTGCCGAACCTAAACTCTTATGTTAACAACTGGTTGGCACTAAGGTTTAGTTGCTTGCTTACTAGTCAATTGCCTTTGAGGTGGATTTATCAAAGGACCAAGCGATATGGTGAACATTCAATTGAGGGACAAAATCAAGGAAGCTGGGTTAAGCTAAAGGATCGAATTCTCTTTGTAAGGAACTTTCTCTTCCCTGCCAGGATTAGTTCACTGAGGATCTATGATGATATCTTGCTAGGAATATTGTGGGTACTCACTCTACGTGGAGTTTACCTAAGCATTCTTTATTTGACTCTACTACGACGTAACTACCTTATATAAAAAGGGAAGTGATGGAGTAACGCTCCTTAAGGGAGAGTGACGGAGTGGTCTAACGTGTCCGGCTGTAAATCGGATCCTCACGGAACGCCTGTTCGAATCAGGCCTCTCCCAACAAAGTAGGTATGTCGGAGAATTACACCCTCACTATACACTAATATAGTCTTTCCATCAAGATAACCCCTGGAAAAGACCTGAACACATTAAAATAAAAATGAATCGTAAACAACGGCTAACATGGTTGACATCTCGTCAAAACAAGTCACTATTTAATCCTAAACACAGGATCACTGTAGAATTGCAAAATAATGACAAAAGGAAGAAGATCTATAGGCCTAAAAGTAGTTTGAATAAGGTTCATCAAAACCTCAATCTACATGGCTCACTTGATCTTAAACATGTAGATAACACTGCGTCAGTACTACGGAATCTAGATAAGAATACACTAGCAGTCATTAGGGTGAATGATGTTAAACCGGAAACAGGAAGGATCTTGTCATCGAAGGATATTCAAGACTTGTTGAAAGAAGTAACTGTAAGCCCTAATCCAAAGATTGAAAATGCTGACGTCAAAACAGCGGCAAGGAGGAATCTAGTCTGTGTACTATCCTGGCTTGAAGTAGAACTTGTAAGTGATACGCAAGTTGATTAGACTAAGTGGGACAGCTCGAGAATAGTTCTAACGAAGTAAGGGTTGTCTAGCTTCGCTTGACAACTCGAGGATTTGATAGATAAGCGTAGGTGCATCTCCTATAAGGAGAAGATTAATCTCTAACGAAGTAAGGGTTGTCTAGCTCGGGGATTTTACATATATGGGTGGGTGCATTTCATATAAGGTGAAGGGTCCTAGATTTAACGACCTGGGGGATATAGCTCAATGGCGGAGCAGTCGCTTTGCATGCGGAAGGTTGAGGGTTCGAGTCCCTCTATCTCCAGTAAGACTTAATACGTAAACAAAAAACTATGCGATCCTCAGTAACCATTGATCAAAAACATCGAAATCACGTCATGAAGACGGAGAAATCGTATCTTATCTTGAAAGCAATCAGTCAACATCAAAACGATGGACTCGTTGGCAAATCAAGTCCTCAAGGATCTATTGCTGATGCTGCATCAATTCTTTTGGACCGAAATCCATTTACAAGGACTAAAATCCGACGACGATGTGTCGTAACGGGACGAGGGAAAGGTGTGTATCGACGATTCAAGAGGTCTCGAATTAAAGTGCGAGAAGGTGCTCTGCGAGGTCATCTAGCGTGCGTACGAAAGGTAAGCTTCTAGGAATGACATTGTACAACAGAGTTCATAACGTGAAAACATGATCCAAACACGAACAGTAGTTCAAATTGTGGACAACACAGATGTACTAAGCGTACGATGCTTTAAACCACGTAAGATTAGTCGATTGGGAGACATTGTACCTTGTTCAGTACTAAAAGTGGTGAAGAACAAAGGGTCAAAAACCAGGGAGGCAAAAACAACAAGTGCTTCAGGTTCAGGAGCTCCATCGACATACAAACGTGGTGACGTTGTTCATGCTCTAATCATTAATACGAGTTCAAGTAACTCGCGAGGATTCAAACAAAATGGAATCCGGACAGTGTTCACAACTAACAGTGGTATCTTGAGGGTGAATGCTGGTAAAGAAGGTTGGGTTCCAGTAGGGACTCGTATCAGGGGTGCAGTACCACGAATCCTACGTCAAAAGGGATGGTCAAATGTGGTAGCAAGGGCAGAAAACCTAGTATAACACATAGTGGAGTTTACAAGGTTAATGTGATCCCTGAATTCATCGCTCTTGTGGCGGAACTGGTAGACGCGGCGGGTTCAAGCTCCGCTACTTTACGGTGTACTGGTTCAAGTCCAGTCAAGAGTACTTTAACACACAATCAAAAATGCGACTGCATCAAAACTCAAACACTCGTATCAACCTAGTAGACCGTAGTCTTTTTAAGGTAAATACGAGCAACACTATCGTTGGAAACACTAGGCAACTGAAACAAGATGAATCCAGTACACGAGTAATCAATGTTCACTGGAGTTCTAAGGCTAAAGGATTTCAACCAACAGCTTTTGGACCTGAGATTCATAAACTAATGAAGTCAACAGGTCAACGACCTTGTGTAACCCTTTCAAATAAAGGTGTAGCACGACTTGGTATTCGACAAGGAGCAAGGACAGGTATCAAAGTCACACTTCGTGGACGAAATAAATTCCGATACCATCGTGCCAAATAGGTTGATGTCGCTAGTAGACCATCAAAGGGTAAGATAAACCCGACTAAAACCTAAACTAGTTAACAACCTAGTACAGATTGACATCACATAGTCATCCCGATACAATCATGCAACTTACTAATTATCTAACAGCTCTCATCGTCTTGGTACCTTTTGTAGGTGCGGCGGTTATTGCAATGAGGCCTCGTAAACTAGAACAAGAATCAGGTACAGTGGCTTTGTGGTTCTCAGTGATCACATGGATCCTTTCACTACCAAGGTTGCTTGCTTTCGACCGATCAACACCAGCCTATCAATTCGTCTTTGAATGGTCATGGCCTATTGTTGGTAAAGCAGGGTTGGGTGTTGATGGTATTTCAATCCTTTTCGTTATCCTAACGACAAGGCTACTACCACTTTGTATTCTAAGTGCATGGTCAGTAATTCAAGTAAGGCGACGAGAGTTCTTTAGTTTGTTCCTTCTAAGGGAATCTAGGATTCTCGTTGTCTTTAGGGCAAGGGATGTTTTGAGGTTCTACGTCAGCTTTGAAGCAGTATTGATCCCAAGGTTCCTATTGATTGGGGTTTGGGGATCTCGAGAACGGAAAATTCGAGCAGCTAACAGGTTCTTCCTTTACACATTGTTTGGCTCAGTTTGGAGGCTCTTGGCACTTTTGTTGATTTACTTTGAAGCAGGAACTAGGGATAGGGCAGTTCTAAGGAATACCCCATTCTCAGAATCACGACAACTACTACTATGGTTGGCATTCTTTATTGCATTTGCAGTTAAGGTTCCTAGGTTGCCTTTCCACATCTGGCTACCAGAAGCCCATGTTGAAAGCCCTACAGCAGGATCAGTTATTCTAGCAGCTTTGTTGCTAAAGTTTGGACTTTATGCTTTTGTACGAAGGTCTTTGCCATTCTTCCCATATGGGACTTACTACTTCACACCACTTGTTGAAGTTAGGGCATTGCTTGCAGTTGTATATACATCGTTGACTGCGAGGCGACAAACCGATAGGAAGCGTATTATTGCTTACTCATCAGTAGCTCACAGGAATCTAGGACTTCTAGGAGTATTCTCATGTACACTAGTTGGTCTAGAAGGAGCCTTGTTCTTGGGATTGTCACATGGTATTGTATCTGGTGCCCTATTCCTATGTGTTGGTGTGATCTATGATCGACATCACTCACGGGTAATTTCATATTATGGTGGACTGGCACAACTAAGGCCTATCTATGTAACCACATTTAGGTTGTTCACTAGGGCTAACATTGGTCTGCCTGGGACTAGTAGTTTTGTGGGTGAATTGAGGATTCTACTAGGAGCCTTCTTGGAAAACCATACTATTGCAGTGATTGGTGCATCTGGAAGGATTCTTGGTGGTGCATATTCACTGTGGTTGTTGAATCGAATTGCCTTTGGTACTCTAAAAATTGACGTATCAAGTGATAGGGATCGGCGAGAATTCGTAAGGAGGTTGCCTTTGATTATCTTGGCAATCGTTGGAGGTATTAGGCCTCAACCAGTGTTGGACATTCTACATACTAGTTGCTCACATGTGTTGGAATGTACCATTAACTAAGAAAATGTCATCATGACATCAAGAAACAACAAACATGACACAACAACATCGTTATTACACCAGGGAACGTCGAGGTCAAAATACCCTCAGTGGATATCTTGTCGCCAAATATGGTTTGGGTACTAGGAAAGCTGAAATCATCTGTCGAGAGTATGGTTACCTTCCGACAACACCTCTATCTATGATTTCCTCAGAGAAACTGAGTTCAATGAACAGGATCACTAAAGAAAATGAGATCGTTCAACGAGAATTGAATACTATCAGTGTATCGAACAAAGTTAAGCTTGGAACGACACAAGGTATCCGAAGGCGAAGGGGTCTACCAGTTCGAGGTCAACGAACTCATACTAATGCAAGTACCTCACGAAAACTCAATAAAGGTCGTGTGTTTGATCGACACTAGCGTTGATCCTATATTGTGGGGATGTAACTCAGTTGGTTAGAGTGCTTGCCTGTCTCGTAAGACGCCGCGGGTTCAAATCCCGCCATCCTCGTTTGGAGAAAGGATTGTCTAGCTTCGCTAGACGACTCGGGGATTTTAGGTATATGGGTAGGTGCTTTTCATATAAGGAAAGGCTAACTTCGAAAAAACCTCGGGGATTTTACAGATATAGGTAGGTGCATTTCATATAAGGGAAGGTTAACCTCGAAAAAACCTCGGGGATTTTACAGATATAGGTAGGTGCATTTCATATAAGGGAAGGTTAACCTCGAAAAAACCTCGGGGATTTTACATATATAGGTAGGTGCATTTCATATAAGGTGAAGGTT
>Ga0247823_10000279_pt1 | contig 44272 bp, 32 predicted proteins | sample 13C_PalmiticAcid_2_FD_192426 | JGI IMG/M metagenome (GOLD analysis project Ga0247823, IMG submission 192426) | Soil microbial communities from agricultural site in Penn Yan, New York, United States - 13C_PalmiticAcid_Day30 | ecosystem: Environmental > Terrestrial > Soil > Agricultural land... | reverse complement strand
CGCCAGCCCAGCCATTCGAGGCTGGCCGCGCCCTCCCCCGGGGCCGCCCAATGATCCGCGCCCTTCTCGCCCTGGTCCTGATCGCGGTCATCGCCGTGATCGTGGTCTCGCTGACCGGCGAGCCGGGCGCGGCCAGCCTCGAATGGCTGGGCTGGCGGGTCGAGATGACGGCCGCCGCCGCCGCCCTGCTGACCCTGCTGCTGGCCCTGGTCGCCGCCGCCCTGTGGCGCGGCCTGCTGTGGATCATCGAGGCGCCGCGACGCGCCGCCCGCGCCCGCGCCGAGGCCCGCCGCAAGCAGGCGACCGAGGCCCTGTCGCGCGGCTTTCTCGCGGTCGCCGCCGGCGACGGCTCCGAAGCCCGCCGCCTGGCCCAGAAGGCCGCCGACCTCAACGACGACGCCCCCGCCCTCGTCCGCGTGCTGGCCGCCCAGGCCGCCGAGGCGGCGGGCGACACCACCGGCGCCCGCCAGGCCTGGAACGCCATGCTGGGCTTCCCCGAGATGCGCCTGGCCGGCCTGCGCGGCCTGATGCAACTGGCCCTGGCCGAGGGCGACCGCGCCCTGGCGCTGCGGCACGCCGAAACCGCCTACGGCCTGGCCCGCTCGGCCCTGTGGGCCTGGCGCGCCCTGCTGGAAGCCCGGCTCGAGGCCGGCGACTGGGCCGCGGCCCTGCAACTGGTCCAGGGCGGCCAGGAGCGCAAGATCGTCTCGCCCGTGGTCGCCGAGCGCGCCCGCGCCGCCCTGCTGGCCGCCTCCGCGGCGAGCCTGGAGGAGAGCGACGATCCCAAGGCCCTCGACCAGGCCCTGGACTTCGCCTTGCAGTCGGTGAAGCTGAAGTCCGACTTCGCCCCCGGCGTGGTCATGGCCGCCCGCCTGCTGGCCGCCGACGGCAAGGCCGCCAAGGCCGGCGCCCTGATCGAGGCCGCCTGGAAGGGCGCGCCGCACCCGGCCCTGTGGCTGGCCTATCGCGACCTCAAGACCAGCGAGACCCCCAAGGCCCGCGCCGCCCGCCTGGCCGCTCTGGCCCAGCTGAAGCCCGAGGCCCGCGAGAGCCGCATCCTCAAGGTCGAGAGCGCCCTGATCGGCGGCGACCCGGTCGCCGCCCGCGCCGCCGCCCGCCTGCTGCCCGAGGAAGCCTCCCCCACCGCGCGCCTGGCCGGCCTGATGGCCCGCGTCGCCTTCGCCTGCGCCGAGCCCGACGAGGCCCGCGCCTGGGTCGCCCGGGGCGTCGCCGCCCCGCAGGAGCCCGACTGGAGCGACCTCGATCCCGAGGGCCAGGCCTTCGCCTACGGCCGCGAGGACTGGGCGCGCCTGGCCGCCAGCTACGCCGAGACCGGCGAGCTGATCCATCCGCGCTTCGAGCGCCGCGAGCGCACGATGAGCGACCTGCCGCAGCTGCCCTCGGCCTACGCCCAGTCGACCTACGCCGAATCCACCGCCTTCGTGCACGCGGCCGAGACCGGCGGCGCCCTGATCCCGTTTCCCGACGACCCCGGCGTGCTCGACGACCCGCCCTCGCCCGACGCCCCCGGCCCCGCTCCGGCGCCCCGTCGCAACACGGGCGCACGACGACGCTTGGCAAGCGGCCCGCGCCCCGCTAAATAGGCCGCTCCTCGCGCCCGGCGATTCTGCCGACGCGCCGTGGGCCGCCTTAGCTCAGCCGGTAGAGCGGCGCATTCGTAATGCGTAGGTCAGGTGTTCGAGTCACCTAGGCGGCACCACCAAACCCTTGATTTCGTTGAAGAGTTTCATCCGACCGCACCATGGCGCGTCAGCCATGGAAGCTACGTGGAAGCTAGGAAAAAACCTCGTGATCAGGTGCCCGCGCGCTCGGTCCGCGAGCAACGCGATTCCGTTGTGATTTCGGTGTGCGCGCCGTCAGGCATTGTTTTCGCTGAGGAAAGAGGCCCTCACTTACCAAAACCAGCTCGGCTTTTTTGGTATAGATAGTCCGACGCACTGAAATCTCCTCCGGAGCCATGCGTCACATGAACCCCCCCCTATAACTTCCCCTCTTCGCCCCTGCTGACCACCGCGCAGGCAGCGCATTTCCTGAGCGTGTCTCCTCGCACGCTGGAGGACTGGCGGCTACGCGGCCTGGGTCCGCCATTCCGCAAACTCAGCGGCCGCCTGGTGCGCTACGCGCGGGAGGATCTGGAGCTATTCTTGACTGGTGCGCGCCGGACCAATACCGGCCAGCCTACGCCGCCGCAGTTTAGCCGAGGCTGGGCGGCTTGATCCTCGTGTTTGGCCTTCGCCAGTTGCGCGACTGAAATGCCTTAAGCCGACGCTCTCGCAAGTTTCAATGCGGGAGCGTCCGGCGGCACGGTTCGGTGGTCGGCAGGTATTAAGCTCTGCCGACAAAATGCAGGATCGCGCATAGCTGCTGTTAATGCCCCTCCCGAAACTGGACAATCGCGCAGGGATTGAGAAGGTCCCCTCCGGCGAATTTTGGAGGGTTCGCTAGGTTGCCACTGGCGCAGGTATATCGGCGCATATGTGCGGCTCGCCAGCGCATCTGCTGGGCGCGTCCAGCCCCTCCTCGAGCGTCTAGCCGGCTAGGCCCGGACCCTAAGCGCGAGGTTCGCACGCCAGATCGGAGCCCGAAGTTCCAACGGCAGTGCGACCAAGTACAGCTCGGTCAGTCGACGAAAGGCTTCGCGCTCGCCATCTGGAGCGCCCTCAGCCATGCGCTCAATGGCTCCTGCGATCGCGTCCGGGGTCCACCCTGAGATGACGGAGAACGCATGATGGAAATACGCCTCGCGTAGTTTAGACCAATCCGAACGCTGGCGAAGATGCACGCTGAGCGCTTCGAACAGCGAGAGGATGTCGTTGCGAAGCGCTTCATTCAGAAGCCCCTGGCGCTCCAGCGATTGGGCCGCAACCATGATCAGGCGAAGATGGCTTGGCCAGGTATCGCCGTCAGGGATTTTGACGAGTGCGAGCCGCTGCAAAAACGTCTGGGCGCTCTGCGGCGATAGGATATCGGGCCCACCAAGGACGAGGTGAAACGCGCTGTCAGGTTCACCAGGGAAGCTCGTGACAAACTTGTCGGCGATCTCTTCCAACTGCGCGGTATCGACCGCCCAGAACATCGGCGGCGTCAACGCAAGCCAGGTTCGGGCGGCGTCTCGCGAGCGCGACAGCGGCCCCAGAGGCTTGACCGTTCCCCTATTGGCCGCGCTGAGGGTTAGCTGCGCAATGCGCCGCATCAGTCCCTCATCGACGATCGTGTTGAGGCGCTCCCCCAATGCAAAGGCCAATCCGACAGCCAGGACCCTGGGCGAATGGATCCACGACGGAGCCATAGCCTCGCGGCAAGCGCCGTCAACGATCCAGTCTCGCGGCCTTGGAATGGAGATCTTCTGCCAGAACGCCTCGAAGCCTTCCGGAGGGCGGTTGTGACGAACGATCAAGCGCCAAACCAGATCGGTCCAGATCCACATGGCCTGGATACGGAGAACCGGATCAGCCTCACGCCACCCTTGGTCATGGTCGGCCAACCGCAGGAAGCGGTCGACTAGGCCCAGTAAGGCGTCCCCCTCCTTCTCGAAGCGAGCGACCAGCCGCTCGACACGGGACCTCAACGCATCGTCTTCAAGCAAAGCGGCTTCGGCTGTTAAAGCCGCCAGGGCGCCGATTGGGGAGCGCTCGTCATCGGACACGGCAATAAAGCGGTCCCGAGCGGCCGCCGAGCATAGGGAGAAGGCTTGCGCCCACGCGTTCAATGGCGCGCCGGCCAGTCTCAGCAGCGCTTCGTCCTCACCGAGGGCGGCAATGAGACCCTGGAGTTCAATCTCGCCTGTTTCATCCGACCTTAGCCATCGGACGAACGCGGCTGGCGGCGGAGGGGTCAGGTCGCTAACGCTAACCTTGTTCTCCAACACGGCATCTTCGATGGCCTGCAGCCGTCCGAGCATCGTTTCCGATCGGGCGTCGTTGATCCCCATGACCCGATCATGCGGATTACTGATCGCCGACACACGATCGACGATGATTTCCAACTCCGCGGCGTCGATGTCGAGCACGCCTAGCGCCTTGTCGACCGCGCCACGAATTTTCGCGGGATCGCCCACCACGACGTCGAGCAGTTCGCCGGCGACGATGATATCCCCCTTGCGTCCCTTTGCGCCGATGGCGATCCGATCCTCCCGCCAACTGATCTTCAAATCCTGTCCGACCGTCTTGACCGTGCGCGCCTGACCATCGCGGCTCACTTGGATCATCGCCGCAAAAACCGGATCGGCCTCGAACCGAAGGCCGCCGAGATCGATCCGGGGCTTGAACCGTTCCCGAATAAACTCCCGAAGCTCGGCGCTGCGCATCAGCAGGTTGCGCATCTCGTCTGGCATATTCGCCAAACATGACAGACAAAGGCCTGTGCGGATCTCGCGCCTCTCGGGCGTGTCGGGGACAGGCTGCCCATCCTCGTCAGGCAGCGCCTCCAGCCAGTAATGCGCGAACACTCTAGGCGCTGCTCGAGCCAGCTCGGCGTCCGCCTCGAACGCAGGCGCCAGCAATCCAGACCATACCCAGCTATAGGCTGCCTTCTTGTCCGCGACCGTACGCCCGGCGACGAAGCCCAGATCCATCCAGCTTGCCAACGAAAGCTCAGCCAGATTGCGCCGAGTTTCTGCATCGTGGCCGAGGCGGTCGAGGCGTTCGCATATCAGCGATCGGACGGCCCAATTGCTCCAGGCCCGACGCTTGGACGTCGATGCCCGCGTGCTCCAAATCTCGCGAAGGACCGCGTCCAGACGCCGGTAGGCCGACACCAGGAACCCAGCCTCCGCGGTCGGCGTGTCGGCTGCGGGTCCGACCCTGATCAGGGCTTCGCGCTGGAGGTCTCGGGCGAACGCCCGCCGAACCGCCGCAAGCTCCCGGGTCTCGACAACTCCGGCCTTTGTGACCGGCGCGGCCGCCAGCAGCCGGACGATCTCATCGGCCGGCGTGGGCTGGAAGCGGAACTCCGCTTCGCGCAGGCGCCGCATACAGGCTCTCGCCTGCTCCGGAGCCATCTTGCTGGATTGAACAAGATCGCCCAGCAGATCAAACGCCTGCACGATCGGCTTGCCGTCTAGTTGGCCGCGCAGGTGCAGAGTGCGATCCTCGATCCAGAGAACTGCCTCTCCCGGGGCCCTTAGTTCCAGCAAACTGACGGTAATCGGCGCGCGCCCCCCCCGTGCCGCAAGCTTGGGGTCAGCCGGAAGCAGGTGGATTCGGCCGTGACGAAGATCTTCGGCCAGGCGCTGTCGCAGCGCGCCGATCTCTTCGGCGGCCACCTTCAAGGAGCGTGCAACCTCAAACTCCGACGCCATGGGGCCCCAGGTCTCGCTCCGCAGCGAAACGATTACGATGCTTGAGAGAGGTTGGAGTAGCTGAAGCTCGGCCAGCAAGACCGCGAGCTCAGCATCCATCTCGACACTCTGGATCTCTCCGGGATCAACGCCGACCGACAAGGCTTCATCGCCTAGCGCTTCGGACGCCGTCGCCGCGACCTCCGCCGCCAGAACACCGCGATGAACGAGCAGGTTGACGAGGTCGCCGAGCGCCGCGCTCCCGCGCTCCTCGGCATAAGCTACACCGATCGCACCCGGGATGCTCGTCCCACAAACCGCGCCGCTTTCGACGAGTTGGTGCAGATGTCCAATCGCCTCGTACCGGCCCGCCTGACTTGGCAGGAGGTCACGCTCGATGTCATGCAAGGCGGCGGGAAGAGATACCCGACTTCAACGCGGTCGAAGCGCTTGTAGACGGCCTCCAGCAGCCCAAGGCCGTGCGCCATCATCACGCCGGTCACATCGAGGCGCAACGTCTTCTCAGTAATGGGCTTGGGATCTAGGGCGCCGGCGTCTCGGGCGAGCACATCGAAACGCGGCGCCTGCGGCGAGAGCAGGCGCGCGAACACTCTTCCGATACGCCCCTGGAGCACTTGATGCAGCGTGGCCTCGCCGCTTTCATAGCGCTCCGGCCCATTATCGGAGCTTGCTGCTTCGAGATGTTCGGTCAGCTCATCGAGGGATACGCTACGCGATAGACCTGCCGCCCGCGCCTCGGCGCTCAGGAGCCGTCCGAAGATCTTGCCTCGACGTTTCCGATCAAGCTTGGTGCGCTCGGCGACGTCATAGGCCAGGCCCGCCAGTTCAATTGGAGCGGCATCGAAGTCCACGCCCCCCATTAGACGTCGAGCCTTCTCGGGTGCGCCTGCAGCCATTTGGCTGGCGAGTTGAAGCTTCAGCTTGACCGGCAGGTTTTCGATATCGAGGTCGTCCAGGCGACCTGCACTGCCCTCGACGTCGCCAAGGTGCAGACGTAGTCGGATTTCCAGCATTCTCCGACGACTTTGCCCGCCCTCGGGCGACCAGGCTTCAAGCGCGGCATAGGCGTCGGGAATACGGCCGAGCGCGACGAGGTTCTCGATGTAGATCTCGACGAGGTCGTCGGGCAGCCGACTGCCGACGAAACAGTCCCTTTTCGTCTCCAGCAGTTGGGTGACGCGGATCACCTGATCGGTGTTGTGCAGCACGATCGCGGCAAGACGGATCGCACCCGACGTCGCTAGATGCTCGAGAAACTCGACCTGCGCGGCGACCGCGTTCCAACGCTGATTTGTCGCGAGGATCTGCAGCAGGGTGAGGCGCTGAGACATTGGCCAGTCGGGTTCGGCAGCCAGCGTTTCGAGCGCGCTCCAATCGCCGGAGGCTTGTCCGGTCTCAATGGCGCTGGCGACCCGGCCGCCCGGCGTTTCATCGGCTTCCAGGTTGGAAATCCAATCGTCGACCAGGCCTCGTCCGCGCTCCCGGTGCTGGCGGAACACAGCCAGAGCCTCGGCCGACGCCCGCCGCGCTAGCATGAGAACGGCAAGGGCGACGACCTCCTCGCCAGTCCCCTGCTCGCGATCTGTACGGGCTTTCAAACGCGCTTCCGCCTTGGCCGCGTCAAAGGACAAGTCGTGGCGCAAGGCCCAGTGAACGGCCCCGGGATGAGGTGCCTCCCGATCCAGAAGCTTGTTGGCGACCTCAGTGGCCCCCTGCTCCGCGTCCGGAAGAAGGCATAGACAGGCCAAACGCCACACCTGCAGGTCGCCGGCCAAGCCCTCGTCATCGACCCGTCCAGCGATCTGTTCGAAAAGAGCGGCCGCATCGCGGAGGTGCTGCCTGGCCTTGTCGGAATCGCGCGTGAGGTCGGGGTTCTCGGGCGCGGGCCAAGCGCTGAGCGCGATGCTTTGACCTGGGGCCTGAGCCGCTACGAAATGAAGGGTCGCCAGGACGCCGAGAAGGTCGATGTCGTCCGACCGAGACCGCGCCGCCTCTGCGACCGCCAAGCCATCGATCAAGGACCCGGCCGCGGCCAGGGCCATGGCGCGGATACGCGCTTGCCAAGGCTGATCGTCCGCTGCGTCGATGCCCGCAAGCAGATCACGCGCGGCGCCGCCCTGCCCCCCACTCACCATAAGTTCCGCACGCAGCCACGGAGCCTCGTCGCCGGCCTCGTCGAGCATGGCGATCGCTCGAGACGGATCGCTAAGGCCCAGAATGCGCGCCGCCAATCGCCGATCCGGCTGACCGTCACACCGATCGGCGGCTTCGGCGTAGGACAGAGCCGCCTCAGGCTCACGCAACGCCAGGCAGGTCTCGGCCCGGAGCCTGAGCGCCGCGCCCTTCAAAGCGGGTTCGGCATCGACTTCGTCGATCCAGAGGTCGATTGTCGCGGCGGCCGCTCGGTATTGGCCGAGACCCAGCTTTTTGCGAGCGTCGGCCAACTGCTGTTCACCCAGGCGGGCGAATTTCCCAGCGAGAAGATCCAGCGCCTGGGTCACGTAGGCCAGGGTGCTGGCGGGGGCGCCTCCCGTCGGACCCGCATTTGCGGCCGCCACGTTGCGATTGAGCGTGAGGACCTCTTCGACGATGCGGTCGAAGAGGGGGCGGTCCAGGACGCGTTCGTGGGAAGCTTTGTCGGCGACGTCGTCGATGGCCTTAAGGCACGCCGGCAATATCAACGCCGCCAGGTTTGCTGGCGATGGATGGCGGGGTCGCAGGCGCTCTGCGAGCGTGTTGAGAGCTCGCGTCTGGAGTCTGCGGAGGTTTGGCTGCCCCACATCCCATTTCAGGCGGTGGATCAGTTTCTCCCGTAGGGATGTGGCTGGGCCTTGGAGAACCGATCGAAGCTTGGAGCTCCAGCCCCCTCGTTTGAGCAGGATAGCGCGAACGGTCTCGAGGGCGTCGTCGTCCCCATCGGCGGCCAGCGACCATAGCGCGATCCCCGGCGCATCGCCGGCCTTGCCTCGGCCTTGCTCGCGTCCAAGTGGACTTGTCGTCAGGTAGACCGTGTAGATGCCGATCTCTCGCGCAAACGCATCCTCTATGGTTTTATGAGCGTCTGCGGTATTGAGGCTGATCGCAGCCTGCTTGCGCCGGACTTGCACGGCGTCGGCTCGATCAAGGCCGGAGACCGCCAAATCCTCTTCGAGCTCGACGTACAGCAACTCGTCATCGCCCAATGCCAGCCACGAGCATAGGGTGACCACCCGCTGGTAGGCCAGCCCGCCCCAAAGGTCGGGCGCATCGCGATTGCTCGGCGTGAGCGTTGGCCGCGTCATCCGGCCAACCTAACGCAGCGCCGAGTGATTCGGCGACGAGACCATACTGCTCATACCGCTATGGGTTAGGCGTTAGATTTTCCCGACGTTGAGTAACTTGTCATCAAGCTCCAGCATTAGATCGGGCGCTGACAAACCTAAGGCGCGCGCAATGGCGATAAACTCGATCAGGTCGAGCCTACGCTCCCGACTTTCAAGCTTCCCAACGAACGACGGCGGCTTACCCAGCCGCGCAGCCAAGTCACGCTGCGTAAGGCCAGCCGCGTGCCGCTTGGCGATCAAAAGGTCAATTGCGACCTCGTAGGCGGGCGAGGAAACCCAAGCTCGTGCCATGCGCGCCGTCCAGGAAGGGAAAGCGGCTTGTGCAACGGCGCCGTTTTGCTACCAGATTGGGAGCAAGCTCGACCTATGGGGCAGAGCGGCGCGTGGTTGAGTGGGATGCTTCGGGCGCATGGGTGATGAGAAGTTTCTAAAGCTGAACTCCTCGGAGGCGCATGCCTACTTGGCCCTGTGCTCACATGGGGAGAGATCGAGACTGGCGAGCCTCTACAAGGCGCGAGTTGGTATCGAGCCAGCTCCGGCCGCCTCGCCTGGTCCCAATTCACAACTGGACGAGAACCATTGGAGGAGAGGCCTGAAGCCAGCTCTGGGGATTGTGAGCATTGGCGTTGTCGCTGCGCTCATCATCCTCAATCTCCCGGCCAAGGAGCAGCCTCGGGCGCAGTCCGGGTCGTCCTTGAGCGCCCTTCAGCACGAGTGCGATCGCGAGTTGCGGAACCAGGATCTTCGCAACGCCGAGCGATCGCGAGCTCAGGCCGCGCTGACCGACGCGGAAGCCGCGCTAGCTGCGGAGGACCCAGAGTTGCAGGCCTACTATCAGCGCGCGCTGGAGCAGGAGATGGGACTGCTCCCCGGCGAAGGCCGAGGGTGGCGCCAAGTCTATGCGGGACGAAAGGCTGGTGCGGAACGCTGGGTGCGGGAGGCAGGCGCTATGGAGGTCGCACCACCGGAGGTCTGTGGAGCTGCACGCCTGTAAAGGGGCGGTGCTCTTTGGGTGTAAGGGACCCAGCACCCCGACACAGCGGCGACAGAAAGGACCGGGGTCCATGGGAAAAGGCTGCTTCTAGGACTTCGGTCCAGCGCGACGTGACCGTGGAGCAGCGTCACCCGATTGCGCTGAAGGCTCGATGATGGAGCGTTTGTTATATGCCGTCGCCGTCGGCGCCACGCATGCGCTCAAGAGCTTCCACCGAGGTTCGCTTGAACCGGCGTGCATTGCGCTCTGCGATTTTCGTTCGCCATACGAGAGCGAAGATGAGCATAGCGAGTGCAGTCAGGCCCCCGACCATCACGCTGGCAACATGCTCAGGCATCATCGCTAACACTACCTTCGCTCGGCCCCCTCAAAGCGTCAGGAGGCGGTGGAGAGAGCTGGGAATGGCGATCCAGGGCTTCCTCATCTGGCTGGTCGCGATAGCGCTTACGCAGCCTGTACAGCCGCCACTGGAAGATCGCGACAACGAGCCCCATCGCCAGCATCGATCCAGCCATGCAGAGATTCAGCGCGTCGAGATCGAGGGTGGATGCTCCCCGCAGCAGTCCGGCAGGTCGAGCGTCATGCACCACTAGACTGCCCGATGCTCGAAGCGGTCATCGCGAGGCGTGGCGCCAGGAGGCCGACAGTTCCCCATCGGGTCGAGCCTCTTGGCCTGGGCATTGCGGAACGCTTCGCGCTCGAGGGTGAAGCCGAACGGGCTATGGATCATCACCACCATCAGGTGCTCAATGCCGACGGCGTGAGCGCTAGTCCGATAGCGCTCGCCAAACCCGTGCACCGTACGCCGCACGCTAGGATCGAGGATCGCTCGGACCAAGCTTCGAGTGCGGCGATCAAGGTGCTTGGACGAGCCGATATAGAGGACGCTTTCGTGCCCGCTTATGAGCAGCTCGCCGAGACTCTCGCCCCAGTCGGTGACTAACCTGCCGTCCAGGACGAAATAGATGCCGTCACAGCAGCCCCTCGCCGACCGCATTGCCCCCACAGCAGCGAGGCGCTCCGCATTGCATGTCACCGTAAATTTAAAGACGATCACGAGCTCCCTCCAGATCATCAACCAAGCATCTGGAGAGTCGATTTCGAAATCAATGTGATTTATCGAACTTTCTCCGCATATCTGAATGTATATTCAGTCAATGCGAACTATCTGTATTTATCAAACATCCGGAATCGCGGCACCCGCTATACCATTCAGCGCCTCGCTTTCGGAGTGCTGATGTAGCGGCAACGGTGTTCTCGTCATCAAGACGAAGGCGGCTGAGGCGCTGCCATTTCGACGAGTAACCGCTCCATCCAACCGGGAAGGGCACCAAACCGAGATGGGCTTGCCGCTCATGCTCAGCCGGATTCCAGCGCCCTCCGGCCGCCTTGAGTGCGTTACGGAGGACGGCCATAGAGCGCGCCCCTTCCGGCACCTCGATTATGCCATGGACGTGCGCCTGGTCTGCCCGCTCGCCCTCGATCCAGATGAAGAAGTCCGGCGCCCGGATATTCAATGGCTCAAAGGCGCGCTTCAGATGCTTGGCGATCCTGTCGCGAACAAAGCGGGCGATGCCGATGCCGCGGACGTCCTTGGACCTTCGCGCAGCCTCTAGAACGTCTGGACCCAAGCGAAGGGATAGAGCCCGAGCGTCACCCTCAGCCAGCACCATCGTCCATGCAAGGGACTTCAGCTTATCGCCCGTGTACCTCCAATCCGGCACGTAGACGACTACACTACCGTCATCACCTTCTGCTCCCTCTTCGTCACTAATGAAGATGGGCATCTTGCGGGGGTCTTTGGATGCTCCGCCATATATAACTCCAGGTCGCCATCGGCTGGTCAGGCGGACAGGAGTGCCGACCTTCAGAAGCCCTTGCAGGGTTTGGGCTACAGCTTCATCGACAGCAGGATCCTGGCGACGGTCTGGCGGTGTCTTTTTTCCCAGCAACGCGCCTATGCGCGCCTTCCTGGCCGCCAGCCCTTCGGCAACCCTCAAGCCTGCTTCATCGGAAGCGGCCAGCTCATCCTTTGAGGCCTTACGGACAACCCACGTACCGGTCTTAACGCTCAATCGACGCCTCTTCCTTGGTGCTCGCCACCGCTGCCTTGAGTCGGTAAACGCTGGCGCGACCAATGCCTAGCCGCCGCGCGATCTCGGCCGGGCCTAGACCTTCGGCCTCCAGCGCCGCGATCTTGCTCGTGTCGATCGAAGCTGGGCGCCCCCGATACTTCCCGGCCTCTTTGGCCTTTTCGATACCGTCGCGCTGCCGCTCTTTCCGTATGTCGGTCTCGAACTCCGCGAATGAGGCGAGAATGTTGAGCATCAGCCGCCCCTCCGAGCTGGTGGTGTCGATCGTCTGCTGGATGCAGCGAAAACCCACCCCCTTAGCCGTGAGCGCATCGACAGTCCTACGCAGGTCGACGAGGGAACGTGCAAGCCGGTCAAGACGGGTGACAACGAAGACGTCCCCCTCCCGCACGTAGGACAATGCGAGATCAAGCTGCTCGCGCCCCTCGGTGGTCGTGCCGGAGCGCTTCTCGGCGAACACCTTCACGCAGCCGGCCAAAGCGAGCTGCTCCTGCTGAACCTCTAGGGACTGCCCCGCGCTCGATACGCGGGCGTAACCAACCACCGCCACCCACCACTCCGTCTCATATGGATCCTAGACCCTCAGATTCTACCGTCCCGAAAATCCGGTATCAACCCAAATGAGACGGCCTTGTGGGACCGGCGAGACGTCTCGCCAGGGTATAGCCCGATGAGACACCCCAAGAGCCGAACACTCTCCCAGCATCCCGCGCGAGGAAGATGCGCCAGTTGCTGACATTGACGCACCACCAAGAACGAGATGTTTCGCAGCCAGGTCGACGACCGAATGAGTCCCATAGCGGTTCCAAGGCGCGGCGGAGCTGCACCTTGACTTCAATGGGTCTCGACATGTTGGAATTGCCGTCGAAGGCGCGGGGGACACCTATGGCCAGGACGTTATCAAACTCGGGAAGCGGTCGCCCGGATCGGACCAATTTCGCAAAATTTGTGGCCGCGTTGCCGGAATCGAATTTCCGCCTCGGACTGACCCACGTAACAACGGGCTATTTCCTGCGCGATATCCTCGACACCAAGACGATCACGCCCGTCGAAGACTGTCCCGTTCTCAAGAAGCCGCTCGTCTATGCGTTCTATGGACGCCCCGCCTATCGAAACAAGTCGGATGATACGCCAACGGATTTGGCCTTCCTCTTTCCCGTGGTGATGCTCCTCAATCCCGATAAGGCACCCAAACCTGCACATGTCTTCGGCTTCGACACGGGAGCCTTCATGGGAGGCCTAATGGATGACTATCTTGATCCGCATATGCCGCTCTTCGACTTCCACTTGGAGCCGGATATCAGATCGGCCGCGCGGCTTGCCCAGGCGTTTTTCGGTTCGCCCAAGGCCTTCCTCGATGGTGAAGCGGCTTCCAACATGAAGGTGCCAAGCGGCGAGTTCGAGGCGCTGAGCTATAGCAAGATGGTCGCTTCGGGCGGGCGGGGAACCAACAAGCTCGACGATCGCATTTCGACGCCGGAAATTATCTTCACCGAAATCCCGATCGAGGAGTGCGTTGAGGCAGTCATCCTGCCCGACATTCTGGCCTCAGATCCGACGATTGGCGGTCGTATTGGGGCAATGGGAGTGAAGGTTCGAGAGTATGAGTGGTCGTCGGGTGCTTCCCGCCCATCGGAGTATCACCGAGTGATCCGCCAGATCGCGCACGGGGTCTTCAGGGATCTCGGATGGCTTTGAGTAATGGAGACCTGTTCACGCCCGGCGCATGGCCAGTTGCCGCAGATGCCGCCGTTCGGTTCGTCGCGGTGCCAACCCAGGTAAGACCCTGCTTCGCGGTTCCACTTGTGAGCTTCCACGCCGGAGCCAACACCCTCTACCTCCAGGATGTCGACCCCCATGACCGGATCGCCGGCTTCAATGCCGTCGATCTTCGAGCTGAAGAGTTGACACCGCTTTTCCCTGAAGTCAGCGGCCTGGACTATGGCTGTAGGGCCGTGCATGCCGTCCTGACGCCGGACGGCCAGCCGTTGGCTGGCACGCGGGAGGAACTGAAGCCGTCACTGGCGCAATGGGTGGGCGAGATCACCTGGCCCGTAACGCGCTTGGCTTTCGCCGACTTCATGGATGATGACATGGCGATAATGAGCGCCGCAGACGCAGCGCTCAGACAAATGGTCAGCGCTGAAGGAGACCGTGCGGCCGCAGCCTGGTTCGGCAATGCAGTAGTTTTTCGTCGGCTTCAGCGCGGTGCCCTTATGGCGGCAACCACTCCGGCCAGGCGCCTGGAGCTTGAACGAGGCCTTGAGCAGGTCCGGATTGAGGTATGCGATGGCGAGCTGGTCGCGCACCTGCCAGATATACTGATGGACATCTTCGATGGCGCGAACGCCAGGGCCCTTCCAGGCCTTTCTATGGCGTCGAGACTAGCCGCTTTGGTGTCTCCGTCCGGGCTTTCACTCGTGCGGATGGCCCCAAGCCTATCAGAGGAGCAGCACGGGTCCCCTAAGCTGGCCCCCGCCGCTCGCTCTACTTCCTACGCCGCCGAGAATGCGGCGGCGCGCTCGGTGCCTGAAGTCGCTGGGCAGTCAGACGATGCCGTTCCCACCAATCGACAAGCGGCTCGAACGCTCCGGGACCTTGCCGTTGAACGGCTATCGGCGAAGCTGAATGTAGAACTCAACAGAGTACGAGGCTCCCTATACGAGTCCCAGGATGGTACCGTCCGAGCGATGATCTCGACATCGCGTCGCCATCATCAGTCTTATAAGTCCTACTGGTACGGCTTCTACGACTCTCAGAGGCAATATCTTGGACGGGACCCCGCGAGCTACCTTGTACTTGGCGCACTGGATTCGGGACGGCTTTGGGCCGTGCCCGTTCCGGAAATCGGCCCTTTAATCGACGAGATGACAACCACGACCCGGCCGAATGGTCAGGTCTATAGACACATCTTGAGCAAGCTGGAGGGAGAGCGCTGCATCCTGAGAACCGTAGCCAAGGACTTTGATCTCTCACCGTTTGAGCTGTGACACCTAAGTTGAAGCTCGTTGAAACCTGCGGCAACCGCGCCGAGCGCTCCTTAGCCGGCGAGTCCTTTGGGCAACGAATTTCGCAAAAATGAAATACCGCCGTTCTTCATGATGAAATTCTTGCTGCGACTCTGCCCGCTTTGGCTAGAACGGCTTCGAGCGAGCAGCATGAAATTCCGATAATATGGACGACCGAGTATTGATGGCGGAGGACAAGGCTTCGCTTTTCTCCGACATCGCGTGTCCGGACGCCCCCGGTCAAAAGCCTTCACACTCGAAAACCGCCCGCGCCCAACGGCCGAAAGGACTCGACCTCTTCGCGGGCGCCGGCGGCTTTTCGCTCGGTGCGATTGAGGCCGGGATCGACATCGTCGGCGCGTTGGAAATTCAAAAGAACGCGGCGTCCACCTACGAGGCCAATATCCGCAACGCCGACGGGACGCTGGTCGACCTCATCAGGGACGACATTCTCGACATCACCCCCCAGTCCGCCATGAAACGTTGGGGCATCGGGGCCGGTGAAATCGACATCGTTATGGGTGGCCCGCCCTGCCAAGGATTTTCCAGTCATCGCATCAACGACGCTGGCGTCGATGATCCTCGAAACAAGCTCCTAGGCCGCTACTTCGAGTATGTTGAAGCTATTAGGCCGCGAGTGTTTATCGTCGAAAACGTGCCTGGCCTCCTGTGGGATCGTCACGCGGCGTACCTGAAGGCGTTTTACAAGCGTGGTAAGGAGGCCGACTATGACCTTCGCCCAGCCGAAACAATCAATGCCCGCGATTTTGGCGTACCGCAAAACCGACGCCGAGTGTTCATTCTCGGTATCGACAAGCGCCGTCCGCTAGACTGGGCATGGCCGCCGACGCCCACCCATGTATCACCGACAACGCTCGAACCCGAACGACAAGGGCGTGAGAGCTGGCGTACTTCCGAAGAGGTATTCCGGCCCGCAGCGGCCAATGATCCGAATGACATGCACATGCAGCATTCGGCCGCCCTTGTAGAGCTCTTCAAGAAAACGCCCCACAATGGAGGCAGCAGGTCTCAGTCGGGCCGCGTCCTTGAGTGCCACAAGGATTACAACGGCCACAGCGACGTCTATGGGCGCATTGACCCCAAGCGCCCCGGGCCGACCATGACGACAGCCTGTATCAACCCTTCGAAGGGTCGCTTCGTCCATCCGACCGAGGACCATGGCATTACGCTACGCCAAGCCGCGCGCCTTCAAACCTTCCCCGAGAAATTCGTTTTTCAAGGTGGGCTGATGTCGGGAGGAGAGCAGATCGGGAATGCCGTTCCGATGGATTTGGCAGTCGCTCTGCTGAGGCCATTTGTTCAGGCGCTAGCGGCCTCGGAAGGCAGCACGTCCGACTAGGCCTGATTAGCCGGCGGCTTCGGTAGATTGTAGAAATCAACGCCGATGCGTGAGCGCTGCTGGCCAGATTGTGTCAGCAGCCGATTTGCATAGTCCGGCCGAAGCTTAGCAAGCACGCGGAAGTCGACGACCGCGAAGACGGGTCGCCCCCCTTCGCCCAAGTCGACAACGTGCCCTCGAAACGCGCCATCGACGATCCGCCCATCGTTCTCCAACAGGACCGTTTCGAGTTCCATCTGTCTGGAATTTTCCTCCGCAACCTCGAAGGCCAACGCCCTATCATCGACAAGGAGAAAGATATGCCTACCGATGGTGGCCTGTTCCAACGCCTTCGATATCGCCGCCGCCGCGCGAACCGGCTTTAATCGAGTAACCGAGACGGGCCGAAGGGGAGTCAAATCCCTATCCCATCCCCGCAGATTCTGGCCCGGTACGAGATCGCAGGCAGGTGATGTGCAGAGCCAATACTGCTCCCGATCGCCTCGCAGCCCCTTGAAGATCACGCCCGTCATCATCGGTCCATCCGGGCACACGTCCGACGAAATGTGCTCGTTCAGGGCATGGTAGACTTGATCGGCACCCAGGTTGTGGACGGCGCCGGCCAATGTCTTGGCTCGCGCCACCGGGTCCTCGCCCTGCTCGGAGGTAATAAGGCGAACTCCGAAATCGACGATCGACGGCTCGACCTTGTGCGCTAGTCGCTCGAACAAGCGGCCATACAGTTCACCGACGATGTCGCGACGTTCCAGCTCCGTCTTGCCCAGCAAAATACGCAGCAACCGACCAGCCTGAAGCCTCGGCGCATCCAATACGGTTTTATCGGCGAGGCTACCGGCCTTCTCCATCGCCGCGCGGGCATGCATCATCATCACGCGGAGCGGACTAGGGTCCCAGGCCTCCAGCGCTTCCATGAGACGATCGAGCAGAGTTGCCTCTTCCTCCCGCTTGTTTACGATCGCGACGAAGACGTTATCCTGCGTCACCCAGTGGGGAGCTTCCAACCGTCCTAAACTGCTGTCGATTGACCGGTCGGAACGCCTCGCCGCCAAGACCTCAGGCTTCACTCGTCGACGCATGCGCTCTCGAGCCATGCGCGTCACGACCTTGGCCTGATCGCCATTCATCACCCCGGCGGTGCCTAGTTGAGCGCGGAGGTCGGCCGCGTTGACGCGCGGATTGAGATCGCGAAGATAGTCATCGATCGTCGCCCAGTTCAGGGCCTGTTCGATTGCGTCAACACCATCGTCCAGTTCTTCCCAGATCTCCAGCGCCGCCGCCTCGTCGACCTGGCTCAGATCACTACCGCCCCCCAAAGCGAAAGCTATGTCGCGGACTACCAGAATGGGATCCGCATTGGTGTAGACGATCACGAGGTTGAAGTGATCCGACGCCGCCAACCGCTGGATAATTCTAAGCGCGGCGGTCGGATCGTCCTGATCCAGCGGGTCAAGGTTGAAGTCTAGGATCAGGAGGTCGGACTGGTGAAGGTGCTTGTTGACCTCGAACTCTTCGGCCACGGCTCCGCGATTTTCGATATCGCATAGCCACCCGCGTCCCCGGCAGAGATCGAAAAGCGCCTTGGCGCGCGCGTTGTCCAAAGCACCGTCGAATTGATTGCCTGCCAAGGCCGGATAGGTCGGGAACTTGTCGTCAAGAAGCAGCGCGAACCGGATCGGTTCGATGAAGGCTTCCCGGAGCAACGCGCTCGCGACCTTAGCCATCGAAGCCGTTCCTCAAGGTGATCAAGAATTTCGCACCCTGCTTGGTCTTGCTCGCCGGATCGGCGGCGACGTACTCGATCCGATGACCGCCAGCGGCCAGAGTCTGCCGACACAGGTAGAGACCAACGCCGCGTCCACGCACGCGTCGCGTGAAGAACAATTCGAATAGATTGGACTGATCATCGGGATCCACGCCCGGACCGGTGTCGGAGATCCTCAGAACGCCGTCTCCCGCGTCGAGAATGATCCGTCGTTCGGGACGCCCCGCAAGCCAGTAGACTGAATTGTTCACGAGATTGATGAAGACGGGAAAGATGCGCGAGGGGAACTCCTGGAACGCGGCCTTCCTGAATGCGGACGTCGCCTCAAGTTCTATGCCCCGCTCCTCCAGCAGGTTTCTGAAGAATGTGCCGAGATAGGCTTCAATATCCTGACCGGCGATCCGTTGACGTGTGTCACCGCCCGAAATCTGCACCTGCGAAAGGAAGCGCAACCGCTCTACGAGCTCAGCGCCGGCACGTTGCGCTTCGCGCAAAGCCGGCGTCTCCTCCATCGTGGCGGCCAAGGCCGATAGGCCCGAGGTGAGTCTACGTTCGAGCGTGTTGAGCTCGTGACTTAGAATCTCGACGCTGATGCCGATCTGCGCGAGGCCTTGGATTTGCTCGAGGCGACGTTCTAGCGTCGCTTCACGGGCACCTGCGTAGGCGAATGCTCCCTCCAGATCGACGCCTTCGGAAAGCTGAGTCAATGCCCTTAGGTATGGATCGTACACCTCTGTGAACTGCCTGGTAAGACGATCCCGGACTTCATCCATCTCGTCGAGGGCCGCGCGCAGCCCCATGCGACCGGTCTCGACCTCTTCGAGCAACGGCGAGACGATCTTGTAAAACTCCTTCAAATCCTGATCGACCTGGGCGTCGATACGAGCCGTCTCATCCTTAAGGAGCTCGCCGATAGATCGACGCCAGCGCGTCAACCGATCGGTGACGGCCTTTTGGTCCCTGCCTAGCTGGGAACGCGCAACGTCGATCGCCGGTCGGGCCTGCAGCTTTTCACTCTGCGCCGTCCATTGGATCCGAATGTCATCGACGCGGGCCGCCAAAGATACATAGCGGTCGCGATACTCCCGGTAGCGATCCTCGAAGGCGCCCAGGTTGCGCGGCTTGGGAGGAAGCCGAAGATCGGCGCGCCAAGTCACGGCCTCATCAACGCGCGGCGCGAGCTGCCAGACCGCGTCGGCATCCTGGCTTTTGGCGGCGGCCTCAAGATCGGCCCAGAGAGTTTCGACTTTCTCGACGGCCTGTTCGAGCAATGTCGCCTGTTCACGTACGAGCTTCCGAAAGGCGCCGAGTTGCCGGGTTCGAGCCACTTTGGACTTAGCTGCCGCAGCGTCGTTCTCGGCCTCAACTCCCGGCAAAAGTTCGGAGCGATAAGTGGAATCGCCACCGTAGTATCGCCGAGCGGTTGTCTTCAGCAGATCCTTGATAAGGATCTGCATTGTTCGGCTCGCGGAATTATCAATCAGTCCCTCTCGACCGGCCTTATCGCGGAGGTTGGGGTTTTCATTGCGGCTGATGGCGATACGACCAAAAAGACGACGGCTCGCCCAGAACTCACGGCCGGCATGCTGCTGCCGACGTTCCTCAATTTTGAAAAAATCGTTCTCCGGACGGCCATAGGGCATAACCCGCAGACCATCTCGATAAATGGCGAGACCAGAATGCGTCTGCGCCCGCTCGGCGACTTGGCGATGTACGTCGGGATCCAGAATTGAAGAGCGCGCGATCGGCTCGAAGGCACCAATGGCGATGGAGAAGCGACCGACCCGGTCGCGAGGAGCCGTGGGCGGTGCCTGGGCCGGAATGAGCTCGACCTCGCCAAGGTCCTGACCGAACGCCCGGACACGGCCCCGGAAAATACCCCGTTCGTCGACCTCTCCTTCAAAGCAGTGATCGAGACTACGGAGAAAGTCCGGGCCATAGCCATCCTCGCGGCTGACGACGGTAACGTCTCCCTGGCGCGTATGATTGACCACGCCGTAGTCCATCGCATTGTCGGAACCGTCAGCATACGGATCAGAGAAGCCCGTCAGGGTCCGGACCAGAGAGTCCCGGATCGAGTCAGCTTCTTCCCGATCACTCGCCTCCCCCACGAGCGTCCAGGCCAGGAGCGCGCTGTTGAGCTCAGACATCACTAGCGCGGTGCCGCTTTCGTGACGCCCGCTCCAGACCGGCCAATCGGCCAGATAGGATTCGTTCGGGATCTTGGCTTCGGACGAGCGCCTGATAGCAGCCGAAGTGGAGATGTCCGCAGCTTGGCTCGCCTCCACCGCGTCGAAAGCGATCCAGGCCGCCGCGAGCCGATCCGCGCGAGCCTGGTCGCTAGCCGAGCCCGTGAAATTTTCCAACAATCCGTTGCGCAGATCAGGAAGACGACCGGCCAGCTCTTCCCGACTTTGGAACTCGATGACCGGAAGCCGAATATCGTGAAGATAGAGAAACGGGTTCTCGAATAACCGCCAATCGATCAGGCAGGCGACGAACGGGCTATCTGCCCGCTTGGAAACGACGAGGATCGTCGAGCCGAGCGCGGCCACGGACAATCGCCCAATACCCTTCTGCCCCTGCTTCGGGCGCGGCTTAAGGCCTTGGCGTTGGTCGGCGGGCAGGTCCTCGACCCCCACCTTGGATTCTGTGCCTACTACGAGCCAACGATTCACGAATTGGTCCCGAGTCATGCCCGTACCGTCGTCAAAAATGGCGGCGACGGGTTGCCCGCTTCCGTAGATGTGCAGGCTGACACTTCTCGCGTAGGCGTCGTAAGCGTTTTTCCAGAGTTCGCTCACAGCGGTCGGAACGTCGGCGATCTGCTCCCGACCAAGGTGATCGATAGTCCGCGCACGCGTCTGGAAAGAAACTGAATCCGTCATCGGGCCTAGTACGTTCTCGCCGGGGCTTGGCTCGCGATTAGGCCATCAAGCTCATGAGGCCAATCGCTAGTTCGGTCACCCTACTTGTTCTCTCTTCGCATCGCCTGCCCCCTCTGGGATCAGACGTCAGCATGAAGCGTCTTTCCATTCACCGGCAGGCAAACGGTCACACCCGCGAATGGCGAAGCTTCGCCGGGTGCAACTTTCATTGCAAGCGGTTGAGTTCACAAACTCGTCGATGAGGCTAACTCATGGTCGGCATCCGGGATGCGGACCTTCCCAACGGAAGAGAATATTCGAGACGCGGCGATCTTACCGCCCCATCCGAACTTCCCATGCATTTGCGATACAATGCCCTCTGGCCGTAACGCGGCCGCCAATCGCATTAATAGAACCGCTCCGCTAATTAACACAGCGCCACGGGAATAAGAAACGCAGATCGCTGCATGCAAATTTATAGACGATAGAAACCCAAAATAATATCTCACAACCCAACCATATACATACACTTACACCCCAAGAAAATCGTGTCTCTACAAGACTATGATGAGACAGCAACATGCCTCCAGAAGCTCACAATTTCTTTTTTACCGCGCCGAAGGCGCAAGAAGATGTTAGGTTCGTGTTAGGTTAGAGAACGGACCATCGCCAGGCCAGCTCCCTCCAATGCGCTTCTTTGCGCGGTAGACCGAAGCTGAGCGTATCGCTGAGTGGTCGCGACCTGGGTGTGACCGAGCGCCTTACCAATGGTGACCAACGGCGCGTTCTGATCCAGCATAAAGCTTGCCGTCGTTCGGCGCAGATCATGAAGCCTGACGTCGGAGAGAGCGGCTTCTCGGATCAACCACGACCAAGGGCGCTTCAAATCCGTTCGAGCCTTCACCGCCCCGTCACCATCAGGTTTTCCCGGAAAGAGGTACTTCCCCGCCATATCCTCGCCCCTCATGCGCCGAAGGAGGTCCAGCGATGGCCCGGCTAGCTCAACCCGGTGGAGCCTCTTGGTCTTTGTGTGGCTCGACGGCTTTTCCCAGACGCCGGCGGAAAGATCGAACATCGACCACTCGGCCCTCAGCACTTCCTGGAGACGCGCGCCGGTGAACAACAGCAGGCGGATGGCGTTCGCACCATCCTCGTAGGGGCAGCAGTCGCAGGCTTGCAAAAGGCGTCGCACATCTTCGGTCGAGAGGTTTCTCCAGCGCTCGTCCTCCGGAAACTTCCTTACGCCCCTGCAAGGGTTGGTCACCCTCACCTGCTGCTCGATCGCCAGGTTGAAGATCTTGCTGAGCGCGGCGAGAAGGCGGTTCGCCTGGTATGGGCCGACGCGGTCCCGAGCATCGCCATGGATGCGGCGAATGTCGTCGGGCCGGAAGTCCGCGATACGGGTCTTGCCGAACTTAGGAAGAGCGTGGGCGACCAGCACTTGGCGAGCGTCGCGAATAGTTCGCGCCTTGAGCCCAGCATGAGGCCCGTATGCATCGCAGTAGTGACCTACCATCTCCGCGAGCGTCTCGGCTTGCCTTTGAGCTCGGCGCTCAGCCGCCGGGTCTTCACCACGCGCGATCTTCACCGCATGCTCGCGGGCGATGCTCCGGGCGGCCTCTACGGTGAGCGCCGGGTAGCCACCCAGCGCCATCTTCCGCTGCTGACCGCTTCGCGTTCGGTAGGCATAGATGAACGATCGCGTACCGGCCGCCGTCCGTCGAACACCAAACCCGGGAACTTCGCTGTCCCATGTTTGGCTGTCGGGCTTCGCATCATCAATGACTCGCTTGGTGAGGCGAAGGCTCGTTCGTTTTGGCATGCTTTGCTCCTTTCCGAAGCTTCCTTACGGACGCCCGGCGTGGAAGCAATATGGAAGCAAGCGAGCTCGTGGCTGGCCGTCGAGCACCGTAGACGCCCGCACGAACCATCCACATATTCCTTTTTGATCAGTAACTTATGACACAGAGACGTGCATGGACGTAGAGCGCCGTAGTCGCATGCACCTCATTCGTAATGCGTAGGTCAGGTGTTCGAGTCACCTAGGCGGCACCACTTCTCTTCCCTTTCCTGATACCGGTTCGCCCCTTCGGGCCGCGTTCGCGCGCCCGCCAGGCGGGAGGAATGCGGCCTGCGCGCGCCTCGCGCGCAACCATCAATGGCCAAGCTTTGGCTGCACAACCTTTCCACAGCTTGCGCGCCGGTCGAACAAGCAACGGTCACAAGCCGCCCCTATCCCCCTCGATCCAAGGTTGACGTTGACGCGCGGGGGCGGGACGCGCGCGATCGGCCAGTACGCCATCGGCCCAGTATCGGCGCCACGGGGATAGACGCATGCAGTACCGCAAGGACATCGACGGCCTGCGCGCCGTGGCCGTGCTGCCGGTGGTCGCCTTCCATGCCGGCTTCAACCAGCTGCCCGGCGGCTTCGTCGGGGTGGACGTGTTCTTCGTCATCTCCGGCTACCTGATCACCGGCAACATCTTCGCCGAGCTCTCCCGGGGCGACTTCTCGCTGCTGCGGTTCTACGAGCGGCGGGTCCGGCGGATCGCCCCGGCCCTGCTGGCGGTGCTGGTCGCGGCCACGGCGCTGGCCTACTTCACCCTGCTGCCCGGCGAGATGCTGGAATACGCCCGCAGCCTGATCGCGGCGGTGTTCTCGGCCTCGAACGTCTTCTTCTGGACCCAGGCCGGCTATTTCGACTCCGACTCCTCGACCAAGCTTCTGCTGCACACCTGGTCGCTGTCGGTGGAGGAGCAGTTCTACATCGTCTTCCCGCTCTTGCTGTCGTTCCTGCTGCGGGTCTTCCCCACCCGGCTGAAGCCGATCATCTGGGGCCTGATGGCCGCCTCCTTCGCCTCCGCCCTCGTCAGCGTGGCCCTGGCGCCCAGCGCGGCCTTCTACCTGCCCCACAACCGCGCCTGGGAGCTGATGATCGGCTCGGTGCTGGCGCTGGGCATGGTTCCCAAGATCCGCGTCGCCTGGCTGCGCGAGGCGGCCGCCCTTTCGGGCCTGGCCATGATCGGCGCGGCGGTGCTCTTCTACCGCGAGCAGATGCCGTTCCCGGGCGCGGCCGCCCTGCTGCCCTGCCTGGGCGCTGCCTTGGTCATCGCCGCCGGCGAGACGGGGCCGACGCTGATGGGCCGGCTGCTGTCGTGGCGGCCGGTGGTGTTCATCGGCCTGATCTCCTACTCGCTGTACCTGTGGCACTGGCCGGTGATGGTGGGCGCGCAGATGAACAGCTTCCTGTTCGGCGGCGCCCCGGCCATGGCGATCAAGATCGGCACGGTGCTGGTCTCGCTGGTGCTGGCGACGATCTCGTGGTGGCTGATCGAGCGGCCGTTCCGCGTCGGCCCGCTGAAGCTGCCCCGCAAGGCGCTGTTCCAGGCCGCCGGCGCGGCCGCGGCCGTGCTGGTCGCCGTGGGCGTGGCCGGCCAGGTCGACCATGGCCTCTCCTTCCGCTACTCGCCGCGCGTCCAGCAGATCGCCGACCTGCTGACCGACAAGAGCCACCGCCAGATGCGCGAGGGCACCTGCTTCCTGCCGTCGGGCTCGACCGTCGACGACTTCGACATGGCCTGCGTGCGGCAGGATCCCAGGCGCCGCGACTACCTGCTGATCGGCGACAGCCACGCCGCCCACCTGTGGTACGGCCTGGCCAAGGCCATGCCGGGCGTCAACGTGATGCAGGCCACCGCCTCGGGCTGCAAGCCGACCCTGACCCACCCCGGCTCGGCCGAGGAGCGCTGCGTGGCGCTGATGGACCGGATGTTCGACGCCTACCTGCCGGCCCACAAGGTCAACACCGTGGTGCTGGCCGCCCGCTGGAAGCGCGAGGACCTGCCGCGGCTGGAGGCCACCCTGACCCGCCTGCGCGGCCAGGGCCTGGACGTCATCGTGTTCGGCCCGATCATCGAGTACCGCTCGCCCCTGCCCCGCCTGCTGGCCGTCTCCGACCGCCTGCACGATCCGGACTTCGTCGACGAGCAGCGCATCGACGTCAGCGGCGTCGACCGCGAGATCGGCAAGCTGGCCCGCAAGAAGGGCGCCCGCTACGTGTCGCTGGCCTCGGCCATGTGCCCGGCCGGCCACTGCCTGGAGATCGATCCCAAGGGCTATCCGGTGCAGTTCGACTACGGCCACCTGACCGGCAGCGGCTCGGAGATCCTGGCCCGGCGGGTGATCGCCAGGGACCCGACCCTGAGCCAGGGCCCGATCGCCGCCGCGCCCGTAACGGCGAGCGCCAAGGGGGCCTGATCCCTTCGGTTGCAAGTCGCGCCGGGCCGCGCGAAGCTCGCGCCCTCGCTTAAGAGGGGGCCGCCATGCGGTTGATCAGCCTTCCGGCCTCGCCCTTCGCGACCCGGGTCAGGATCGCGGTCCGGGCCAAGGGCTTGGACGTCGAGATCGTCCCGCCGCCGAGTGGCTGGCCGAATGACCGGCGGTTCCGCGACATCAGCCCGACGGGCCGCGTGCCCGTGCTGATCCTCGACGACGGCGAGGCGGTGTGGGAGTCGGCGGTCATCCTGGAGCTCCTGGAGGAGCTCTTTCCCCAGGCGCGCCCGCTGCTCCCCGCCGACGTCCTGGAACGCGCGCGGGCGCGACAGCTGGTGCGCGTGGCCGATCTCTACCTGATGCCGCCGATGGTCGCGCTGGCTGCGCCCCAGAGCCCGACCGAGAACAGCCGGCTGCTTGATCAGCTGGCCGACGCCCTGACCATGCTCGACGATCTGCTGGAAGACGGCCCCTACGCCGTCGGCGGATCACTGTCGCACGCCGACTGCGCGATCGCGCCGGTGCTGCTGGCCGCCCGGGTCACGGGCAGCCGTCTCGGGATCGATCCGATCGAGGCGCTGCCGCGCGTGGAGGCCTATGCGCGCGCGATGATCCGCGACGAGCATGTCGTGGAGGCGCTCCTCGAAATGCAAGAGGGGATCCGGCGCCTCGTCCCGAGCCGCTGAGATCCCCTCGCCTGCCCAGGGCTGGCAAGTATCAGTGCTGGCTTTCCGGCAGGCGCACGACCAGGCCGTCCAGGGCGTCGCTGACCTTGATCTGGCAGGACAGGCGGCTGTTGGGTTCGACGTTCTCGGCGAAGTCGAGCATCGACTCCTCCATGGCCGACTTCTCGCCGGTCTTGTCGCTCCAGGCGTCGTCCACATAGACGTGGCAGGTCGCGCAGGCGCAGGCGCCGCCGCAGTCGGCGTCGATGCCCGGGACGTTGTTCTTCACCGCGCCTTCCATGACCGTCAGGCCCGGCTTGACGTCGAGGACGTGCTCGGTCCCGTCGAATTCGATGTAGGTGATCTTGGCCATGGTTCCCCTGCACTCTTCGGGCGGCTTCAGGCCGCCACTTCCTTCATGGATATTGCCGGATCCGCGAGCTTTGTCTTAGACACGGGCGTCCGCTTGGCGATCAATTGTTTGCCGGCCATGAACTCGGGCGGCGCGTTTACGGCTTCCACGGCCTGGACGAGGTCGCCCTTGAGGTGGAAGACGGCGAACTTGGCGGCGGCCACGTCGCCGCGCACGATGGTGCTGTCGGCGTCGAACGGCAGGCCGGCGATCTGGAGCTTCAGGTCGTACTGGTCGGACCAGAACCACGGCACTTCCGGCGAAGGCCCGGCGCGACCGACGATGGCGGCGGCGGCCTGCTTGGCCTGCTCCAGGGCGTTGGGCACGCTTTCGAGGCGGAACTGGCGCTCGTACAGCGGCAGCGGCCGGTGGGCGACGTCGCCGATGGCGAAGACGCGCGGGTCGCTGGTGCGGGCCTCGAGATCCACGACGATGCCGCCCGTGCACTCCAGGCCCGCGTCCTGGGCCAGCTCGACATTGGGATGGGCGCCGACGCCGACCAGGGCCGCATCGCAGGCCACGACCTCGCCGCCCTTCAGGCGCACGCCGGTGACATGGCCGTTCTCGCCTTCGAAGGCCTCGACATTGGCGTTCAGCTCGAACTTCACGCCGCGCGCGCCGTGATAGTCCTGGAAGAAGGTCGACAGCGTGTCGCAGGCGACGCGGGCCAGCACGCGGCTCTCGCGCTCGATGATCGTGGCCTCCGCGCCCAGGGCGCGGGCCGAGGCGGCTGCTTCGAGGCCCACATAGCCGCCGCCGACCACGGCCAGGCGCTTGCCCTCGCCCAGGGCGGCCTTCAGGCCTTCCGCGTCGGCCGCCGTGCGCAGGGCCAGCACGCCGGCCAGATCCGCGCCGGGGATCGGCAGTTCGCGGGCCCGGGCGCCGGTGGCGAGAATGAGGAAGTCGTAGGTGATGACCTCGCCCGAGGCGAGGGTCACGGTGCGGTCGCCGCGGTTGAGGCTGGTCGCCACGCCTTGCAGGCGCAGGGCGACATTGGCCTCGGCGTACCATTCCTGGGGTTTCAGCGCCAGGCTGTCGGCGTCGGCCTCGCCCTTCAGCCAGGCCTTGGACAGCGGCGGGCGCTGGTAGGGCAGCAGCGGCTCCTCGCCGATCAGCACGATCGGGCCCTCGTGGCCGTACTGACGCAGGAAGGCGGCGGCCGAGCCGCCGGCATGGCCGGCGCCGACGATCACCACCTTGGCCTTCGGATCGCTCACGACCGCTTCACTCAACGCGTTTGTCTCCCGCACGGAACAAAATTGACGACCCCGTCATCTTTTGCAAGCCGGCGCTAACCGGGACGGGTCATCCAGAACCAGCCATAGAACAGCACCCAGCCCGTCGTGAAGACGGCCAGCGCAGTCTTCGGACCGACCCGGCCCCGCATCATGGCGCCGATCAGCGAAAACGCCGCCGCCACGAGCAGAAAGCGCGGCAGGCGAACAGGCAGGGCCGCGGCGGCGAAGGCCGGCAGGCTCGCGCCCGCCTGCGGGGCCAGCGCCGCATAGACCTTGTAGGGCGTCGAGGTCAGCGGCCCCTTCAGGCTGGCCAGGACCCAGCCCTCGCGGGCCATGTCGTCCCTAGCCTTGTCGATCATGGCGTCGGAGACCGACGGCACGGCGGCCACCGCCTTCAGCGCCGGGCCGGGCGCGTTGGCGCTCCACAGCCACATGGCCGCTCCGCCGATCATCGCCCCCAGGGCCGCGGCCAGGCTGGCCATGGCCCCCATGCGAAAGCCTCGCCGCAGAGCGACGAGGCTTATGAGCACGTCCGGAACGACGAAGAACAGGAAGCCCTCGGCCGCGCCCCACAGGAATGCGGCGAGACCGAAGGCCCGGGCAGTCCTCAGACCACCCGCTCCACCAGCATCTTCTTGATCGAGGCGATGGCCTTGGCCGGGTTCAGCCCCTTCGGGCAGACCTGGGCGCAGTTCATGATCGTGTGGCAGCGATAGAGCTTGAACGGGTCCTCGAGGTCGTCGAGGCGCTCGCCGGTGGCTTCATCGCGGCTGTCGATCAGCCAGCGGTAGGCGTGCAGCAGGGCCGCCGGGCCCAGGTACTTCTCGCCGTTCCACCAGTAGCTCGGGCACGAGGTCGAGCAGCAGGCGCACAGGATGCACTCGTACAGACCGTCGAGCTTCTCGCGATCTTCCGGGGCCTGGCGCCACTCCTTCTGCGGCTCGGGGGTCGTGGTGTGCAGCCACGGCTCGATCGAGGCGTACTGGGCGTAGAACAGCGTCAGGTCCGGGATCAGGTCCTTGACCACCGGCACGTGCGGCAGCGGGCTGATCTGCACGGCCTTGCCGGGCACCTCGCCGTGGCCGTGCGTGCAGGCCAGGGTGTTGCGGCCGCCGATGTTCATCGCGCACGAACCGCAGACACCCTCGCGGCACGACCGGCGGAAGGCCAGGGTCGGGTCGATGGTGTTCTTGATGTAGAGCAGCGCGTCCAGGACCATGGGACCGCAGGCGTCGACGTCGACGTCATAGGTGTCCCACCGCGGGTTCATCCCGGTTTCGGGATCGTAGCGGTAGATCTTGAACGAGCGCACGTTCTTGGCGCCGGCCGGAGCGGGCCAGTGCTTGCCGCTCTGGACGCGGGAGTTCTTGGGAAGAGAGAGCTGGACCATCTGCGTTCCCCTAGTAGACCCGTTGCTTCGGCGGGATGTAGTCGATGTCCTGCGACATCGTGTAGTTGTGCACCGGACGGAAATCGATCTTCACCTTGCCGGTCTCGTTGTCGAGCCAGGCCAGGGTGTGCTTCATCCACTCGGTGTCGTTGCGCTCGGAGAAGTCCTCGCGGGCGTGGGCGCCGCGGCTCTCGGTGCGGTTGGCCGCGCCGTTCACCGTCACGACCGCCTGGCCGATGAGGTTGTCGAACTCCAGGGTCTCCATCAGGTCGGTGTTCCACACCAGACCGCGGTCGGAAACCTTGACGTCGCCCTTCTTGTCCCAGACGGCCTGCAGGCGGGCCACGCCGCTGTCCAGGCTCTCGCCGGTGCGGAACACGGCGGCGTCTTCCTGCATCGCCTTCTGCATTTCGAGGCGCAGCTCGGCGGTCGGGGTCGAGCCGTTGGCGTTGCGCATGCGGTCGAAGCGCTCGATATGCGCTTCGGTCTGCGACGCCTTCAGTTCCGGTTGCTTGGCGCCCGGGACCAGGGTCTCGGCGCAGCGCAGGCCGGCCGCGCGGCCGAACACGACGAGGTCGATCAGCGAGTTCGAGCCCAGGCGGTTGGCGCCGTGCACCGACACGCAGGCGGCTTCGCCCACGGCCATCAGGCCCGGGATCACCTGGTCGGGGTTGTCGCCGGCCTTGGTCACCACTTCGCCGTGGTAGTTCGTCGGGATGCCGCCCATGTTGTAGTGGACGGTCGGCAGCACCGGGATCGGGGCCTTGGTCACGTCGACGCCGGCGAACACCTTCGCCGTCTCCGAGATGCCCGGCAGGCGCTCGGCCAGGATCTTCGGATCCAGGTGGTCGAGGTGCAGGAAGATGTGGTCCTTGTTGGGACCCACGCCGCGGCCTTCGCGGATCTCGATGGTCATCGCGCGGCTGACCATGTCGCGGGGCGCCAGGTCCTTAACCGACGGGGCGTAGCGCTCCATGAAGCGCTCGCCTTCCGAGTTGGTCAGGTAGCCGCCTTCGCCGCGGGCGCCTTCGGTGATCAGGCAGCCGGCGCCGTAGATGCCGGTGGGGTGGAACTGCACGAATTCCATGTCCTGCAGCGGCAGGCCGGCGCGCAGCGCCATGGCGTTGCCGTCGCCCGTGCAGGTGTGGGCCGAGGTGGCCGAGAAGTAGGCCCGGCCGTAGCCGCCGGTGGCCAGGATCACGGTCTGGGCCTGGAAGCGGTGCAGGGTGCCGTCGTCGAGCTTCCACGCGGTCACGCCGCGGCAGGCGCCGTCTTCCATGATCAGGTCGAGGGCGAAGTACTCGATGAAGAACTCGGTGTCGTGGGCCAGCGACTGGCCGTACATCGTGTGCAGCATGGCGTGACCGGTGCGGTCGGCCGCCGCGCAGGTGCGCTGGATCGGGCCTTCGCCGAAGTTCTTGGTCATGCCGCCGAAGGCGCGCTGGTAGATCTTGCCCTCGGCCGTGCGCGAGAACGGCACGCCCCAGTGCTCGAGCTCATAGACCGCCGCCGGAGCGTTGCGGGTCAGGTACTCGATGGCGTCCTGGTCGCCCAGCCAGTCCGAACCCTTGACGGTGTCGAACATGTGCCAGCGCCAGTCGTCCTGGCCCATGTTGCCGAGCGAGGCCGAGATGCCGCCCTGGGCCGCCACGGTGTGGCTGCGGGTCGGGAACACCTTGGTGATGCAGGCGGTCTTGAGGCCCGCCTGCGCGGCGCCGAGCGCGGCGCGGAGGCCCGAGCCGCCGGCGCCCACGACGACGACGTCGAACTTGTGGTCGATGAACGTGTAGGCCGACATCAAAGGGCTCCGGTGAAGGCGATCTTCAGGATCGAGACGATCCCGGCGGCGCCCGCGAGCATGCAGACGAAGAGGTTGCCGATGACGAGGGCGGCCTTCGGCGCGAACGCCTCGACATAGTCCTCGATGACCACCTGGATGGCGTTCTTCAGGTGCACCAGCAGCGCGATGAACAGCAGCGACAGCAGGACGGCGTTGATCGGGATCGCCACCCAGGCGGCGACCGTGTCGAAGTCGCTGCCGGCCAGGCGGATGCCCGCGAAGGCGCCCCAGATGAACAGCGGCACGAGGGCCAGGCCCGAGACGCGCTCGGAGATGAAGTGGCCCACGCCGTGGTGCGAGGCGCCCAGGCCGCGCGCGCGCGACAGCGGGGTGCGGAATTGGCTCTTGGAGGTGCTCATGGTCAGATCGCTCCGGTCGCGAGGGCGATGATCCAGGTGACGACGGCGGCGACGATCGCGAACGCGATGACTACCACGCCGGTCAGGTTGGCCGTCTTCGGATCGAAGCCCTTGCCCAGGTCCCAGAAGCTCTGACGGACGATGTAGGCGACGTTGTAGAAGACCGCGACCGTGATGCCGAACAGCACCAGCTTGCCCAGCACCGAACCCAGGACGTCGGTGTAGCAGGCGTAGTGCTCGGGGCCCGAGGCCAGGGCCAGGGCCCAGCCGGCCAGCAGGAGGACGCCGACATAGAGGGCGAACAGGCTGGCACGGTGCAGGATCGAGCACGCCATGGTGATGTGCCAGCGCCAGACCTGGAGGTGCGGCGACAGCGGACGCTCAGGGAGCCCCCGGCTCGTCTCGGTCATTTTTACGTCCAACCTGTGGATTTGTGCGTTGCGGGACGCTTTTAAGCGCGAGCGCCGGGGTGTCAACGAAACGGCCGTTACTTGAGATACGTTCGCATTTCACCCGACGGGAGAATGAAGGAACCTCTCTAGCAAAGCTTGCGTTATCGCTGGCTGTTCAACGGGGGATGACCTTCAGGCGATGACTGGGTCGATCGATTTCGCGGCGGTGTTCGATCGTCTGCCGACCCCGTACATGATGCTGGACAGCCAACTGCGCTACGTGGCCGCCAACCAGGCCTATCTGGACGCCGTGGCCCGCGCCTGGAGCGAGCTCGACGGCGCCTTCCTGTTCGACGCCTTCCCCGGCCAGGGCGAGTCGCGCGAGCGGCTGGAAAGCTCGCTGCTGCGCGCCCGCGACCTGGGCAAGGTCGACCACCTGCCGCTGATCCCCTACGCCATCGAGCGACCGGCCCACCTGGGCGGCGGCTTCGAGGACCGGATCTGGAGCGCCACCCACACCCCGATTCCCGGTCCCGACGGCAAGACCGCCTACATCGTCCAGCACACCCAGGACGTCACCGCCATCCAGCGCCTGAAGGAAGTCGCCTTCGGCCGGGGCGAGATGGCCATGCTGCAGGACGACGTGCTGCTGCGGGCCGGGGCGGCCGGCGCCCAGAACGACGACCTGCGGCGCCTGTTCATGCAGGCGCCCAGCTTCATGGCCGTGCTGCGCGGTCCCGAGCACCGCTTCGACCTGGTCAACAACGCCTACGGCCAGTTGATCGGCTGGCGCGACGTCGTGGGCCTGCCGCTGCGCGAGGCCCTGCCCGAGGTGGTGGAGCAAGGCTTCGTGGCGCTGCTCGACCGGGTGACCGCCACCGCCGAGGCCTTCGTCGGCCGCGAGATCAAGGTCGCCCTGCAGCGCACGCCGGACGGGCCGCTGGAGGATCGCTTCCTCGACTTCATCTACCAGCCGATCGTCGAGCCGGACGGCGCGGTCTCAGGCGTGCTGGTCGAGGGCTCGGACGTCACGGACAAGGTGCTGGCCGGCGAACAGCAGCGTCTGCTGCTCGACGAGCTGAACCATCGCGTCAAGAACACCCTGGCCACGGTGCAGGCCATCGCCCGCCAGACCCTGCGCGGCGTGGAGAAACCCGAGGCCTTCGTACGGGCCTTCGAGGCGCGGCTGCTGGCCTTGTCACAGACCCACAACGCCCTGACCGACAGCCAGTGGGCGGGCGCGGGCCTGCGCCAGATCCTCGGCAAGGAACTGGCGCCCTACGATCCGGCGCGCATCGTCATGGACGGCCCCGACCTCAACCTGCCCGCCCGCGTGGCCCTGTCGCTGGGCATGGTGTTTCACGAACTGGCCACCAACGCCGCCAAGTACGGCGCGCTGAGCACCGAGACCGGCCGGCTGCTGCTGAGCTGGTCCGCCGAGCCGCCGGGCATGCTGTCCTTCGAATGGCGCGAGGCCGGCGGCCCCCGCGTGGCCATCCCCGCCCGCCGCGGCTTCGGCTCGCGCCTGATCGAACGCAGCATCGGCGCCGAACTGCGCGGGCAGGTGGCGATCGACTACGAGCCGACGGGGCTGGCCTGCCGGTTCACGGTGTCGCTGGACCGGGTGTTCTAGAGGGCCCCTCTCCCACGCTTCCCGTCATTCCCGCCCTTGTGGCGGGAAACCCTCTGTCAGCCGTAAGGGCGGATGTGGCGGCGTGCCCAGCACGCCGCTTGCGCTTCACGTGCGAGCGGAAGCAGGGGTTCCCGCCACAAGGGCGGGAATGACGGGGGTTTGGGGAACTGCGGTCTAATCCCGCACCCGCCCCACATAGTCCGCCGAGCGCATCTCCTGCAGGCGCGAGACCGTCCGCTCGAACTCGAACGAGCCGTCGCCGGCCGGATACAGCGCCTCGGGCTCACCGGCGGCCAGGGCCACCAGCTTGGCGTCGGCTTCGTACAGGGCGTCGATCAGGGTGTTGAAGCGCTTGGCCGCGTCGCGCTTCTCGGGGACCAGCAGCGGGATGTCCTCGAGGAAGATGGTGTGGAAGCGCTCGGCCAGGGCCAGATAGTCCTGCGGCCCCAGCGCCTGCTGGCACAGGCTGGCGAACGAGCTGCGCACCAGGCCGCCGGCGGCGCGCGGCAGGCGCAGCTTGCGGCCCATCACCTCCAGCGTCGCGCCGGTCTCCTCGGCGCCGTCCAGCATGTCGGCCCACAGCGTGTCGAACTCGGCCTCGGTGGCCTTGTCGACCGGCGACAGCCAGGTGCGGCCGGCCCGCAGGCGGTCGAGACGGAAGTCGACCGGCCCGCGCACGGCGACGACCTCCATCTTCTCCTTCAGCATGGCGATGAAGGGCGTGAAGAGCTGGCGGTTGAGGCCGTCCTTGTAGAGGTCGTCGGGCGGGCGGTTGGAGGTGGCCACCAGCGTGACCCCCTCGGCGAACAGCGCCTCGAACAGCCGGCCCAGGATCATGGCGTCGGCGATGTCTGTGACCTGGAGTTCGTCGAAGCACAGAAGCCTCGCCTCGCCGGCGATCAGCTCGGCCGTTGGCGCGATCGGGTCGTCGCCCTTGTGGCGGCCGAAGCGCGCCTTGCGCTCGGCGGCGTCGCCCTTGCGCCAGGCGTCGATGTGGGCGTGGACCTCCGCCATGAAGACATGGAAGTGGACGCGGCGCTTGCGATGCACCGGGGCGCTGTCGAAGAACAGGTCCATGACCATCGACTTGCCGCGCCCGACCGGCCCCCAGATGTAGAGCCCGCGCTGGCTCTTGGGCTTGCGGCCGAAGAACGAGAAGCTGGGCTCGCCGGCGTTGTCGAGGTCGGACTCCAGGCGGGCCAGGGCGTCGATGGCGGCGGCCTGGGCGACGTCGGGACGGATCTCGCCGGCGGCGAGGCGCTCACGATAGGCGGTGCGTACGGACTGGGGCATCGGGGATGCGGGTTAGCGCGGGAAGCTGCGCGGGGGAACCCCTCTCCCTGAAGGGAGAGATGTCGGCGAAGCCGACGGAGAGGGGTGTGGCGCGATGATCGGCTAGTTCAGCAGCAGCTGAAAACGCCCCCCTCCGGCCCTCCGGGCCACCTCCCCCAGAGGGGGAGGATCTTGTTGGGCGGCCCTTCCTTCTCCTCCCCCGTGAAACGGGGGAGGATCAAAGAAAAAGCCCCGGCCTTTGGGGCCGGGGCTCTTCTGAAATTCGATGCGGCGGCGATCACGCCACCCGGGCGACCTTCTTGGCCTTGGCCATCGCCCGGTCGCGGCGCAGGCGCGACAGGTGGTCGATGAACAGCACGCCTTCCAGGTGATCCATCTCGTGCTGGATGCAGACGGCGAACAGGCCCTCGGCCTCTTCTTCCACCTTCTCGCCCTGGTAGTTCAGGTAGCGCAACTTGATGCGGGCCGGGCGTTCGACGGCGTCGAAATATTCCGGCACCGACAGGCAGCCTTCCTCGTAGACGAACAGCTCTTCCGACGGATCGAACAGCTCGGGATTGATGAAGTAGCGCGGCGCCGGCTCCTCGTCCTCGCGGGCCAGGTCCATGACGATGATGCGCACGGGCTCGCCGATCTGCACGGCGGCCAGGCCGATGCCGGGCGCGTCGTACATGGTCTCCAGCATGTCGTCCATCAGGGCGCGCACCTCGTCGGTGACGGCCTCGACGGGCGTGGAGATCTTCTTCAGCGTCGCCAGGTCGGCGGCATTATCGATGGTGAGGATGCGACGGATAGCCATAACGAGACTCAGGTAGGCGTCCCGTTTCCGAGGGTCAAGGCGGGGTTTTGTCCCACCCCTTCATCAGCTTGCGAGATCTCCAGCTTGGTGACCGGCCGCACGGCCGTGTCGACGGCCGCCAGTTCCTCGATGCCCTTGCCGCCGTGCTCGACCTTCAGCTTCTCGAACTCGCGGGCCTTGGGCAGCACCCGGCTCTCCAGCGAGCCGACGAAGGCGTTGTACTTGTCGACGGCGGCCGACAGCGAGCGGCCCACGCCGGCCACGTGGCCGCCCATGTCGGCGACGCGCTTGTAGAGCTCTCGGCCCAGGGCGGCGACCTCGACGGCGTTCTTGGCCTGCTCTTCCACGCGCCAGCCGTAGGACACGGCCTTGCAAAGGGCGAACAGGGTCGAGGGCGTGGCGATGATCACCCGCTTTTCCATCGCCTCGGTCATCAGCTCGGGCGCGCGCTCCAGGGCGGCCGCCAGGATGCCGTCGCCGGGCACGAACATCGCCACGAAGTCGGGCGAGACCTCCAGGGCGTCCCAATAGGCCTTGGCCGACAGCGACTGGATGTGGGCGCGCAAGCTGGCGGCATGGCGCAGGTAGGCGGCCTCGCGGGCGACGTCGTCGGGCGCGTCCTGGGCTTCCAGATAGGCGTTGAGCGAGCATTTGGCGTCGATGACGAAGGCGGCGTTGCGCGGCATGCGCACGACCACGTCGGGACGGACCCGGCCGCCGTCCAGCTGCACCTGCTCGGTGAAGTCGACCCCGTGCTTCAGGCCCGCCATCTCCAGCACGTTGCGCAGCATCTGCTCGCCCCAGCGCCCCTGCACGCCGGCCCCGCGGCGCAGGGCGGCCGACAACTTGCGGGCCTCGGTCTGGGTGGCGGCAGAGGCCTCCATCAGGGCGGCGATCTGGGCTTTCAGGCCGCCGCTCTCTTCGGCGCGCGACTTCTCGACCGCGGTGACCTGGGCCTCGAACTTGGCCAGGGTCTCGGCCACCGGCTTCAACTGGGCCTCCAGGCGGGCGTGGGTCAGCTGGTCGCGGCTCTTGGCGTTCTCGTCGGCCCGCTTGATCAGCTGCTCGGCCACGGCCTGGGCGCTCTTTTCGGCCTGGGCGCGGATCAGCTCGATCTGGGTCGCCGACTGGTCCTCCAGCATCCGATGGCGCTCCAGCGCCTGCTCCAGCTGCGAGCCCAGCCGCCAGGCCTCCTGCGTGGCGGCGGCGGCCTTGCGCTGCGCCATGATCGCCCACACCACCGCGCCCGCAGCGGCCAGCAGGAACACGAGGGCGAGGATCAGGTAGGGGTCGACAGCGTCGTTCATGCTCCGTTCTTAGCCGGAGTCGAGGGCCAGAGGAAGGCGGCCGTCAACCGACCACGCGCCAGCCCTCCAGCGGAACCACCGTGGCGCAGGCCGGGCCGCCGTCCCTGGCCCGGCCGGGCAGCAGCACCTCGAGCACCGCACCCTCCAGGGCCTTGGCCAGCAGGCCTTCCGGGATCGTGTGGATGTCGATCTTGGCGCGCCTCGTCCAGGGCGAGCCGTGCTGGCCGGCCGAGGTTCCGATGGCGATGTAGACGAACCGCCGGCTGGGCCCTTCGCTGCGGACGAATTCGCCGAGGAACCGTGGGCCGGGCGCCAGGCGCACCGATACGTCGAGGGCCAGCGGGGCGTCCGAAGCCGTCACCGGCTCCACGGGATGGTTCTTCTTGTCCTGCAGACTGTAGGCCACGCCCGGAACCGGGTCCTGGATGCGCAGTCTCAGCGTGATCGGCTGACCGGTCATGGCGTTCCTCCCGGGACCAAGTCGTAGCCGACGGCGAGCCCGGGCGGAACGCCCCGCTCCTACTTGGCGTACCGCGCCGCCACCGGCTCGTAGCGGTCCCAGACCTGGCCGTCGGCCAGCGAGCGCAGCAGTTTCAGGTACTCGGCGTGCGACCAGGCGAGCGGCGTCGCCGAATCCGTGCCCTCGCCGGTCACGTAGGGGTGGCGGGTCTTGGCGCCGACGCCGTCCCACACCTGTTCGGGGATCAGCAGGCCGTCGTTGGCGAAGAGCTCGATGCCCTTGACGTAGCGGGCGCGGATGGCCGCGATCTGGGCCTTGGAAGGCTTGCCCTTCTCGGCCGCCAAAGCGAGTTCGTAGTGGCCCCGCTCGCCGGTGAAGATCGGCCAGACCCGCCCGCGCTGGCCGGGGCTCATTTCGCCGCCCTCGCCGTAGTTGGCGCCGGTCCTGGCGTCCTCGCCATAGCCGTCGACGTCGTAGCGCCGCCAGCCGGGGAACTCGCCCTTCACGCCCGGGAAGCTGAAGTCGTAGCGCACGCGATACATGTCCTCGCGGGCCGTGTCGTCCAGCTCGGGCAGGCTGCCGACGATATGGCTGTCGTCGGCCCGGCGCACGCCGTAGCGGACCAGCTCCAGGAAGCCGCCGTCGACGACCTCGTCCTCGGGCGGGGCGATCTGGCCGTTGGCCGCGCCGATCGGGGCCTTGTCGTTGGGGTCCTCGTTCTTGTTCAGGCGCATGAAGTAAGCGCCGTCGCCGAACTTGCCGCTGGTGGTGAACATCCGCGCCTCGACCTTGGCCGAATAGGCGTCGGCGGTGGCGCGATAGCGGTCGCCCGACTTGGCGTCGCCCGCCAGGTCGGCGATCTCGCCGGCGGTGACCAGGCCCGCGATCACCGCGGCCGTGGTCGAGGGCGAGTGACCGTCCTGCTCTTCCCAGCGCTCCTGCTGGGTGTAGGGCGGCGTGATCGTGGCCTTGTTCCAGCCGATGCCGACCTTGCCGCCGTCGACAAGGAAGTCGGCCGCCGGCTTGATCATGCGGGCGTAGTAGGTCGCAAGGTCCGGCTCCGACAGCCAGCCCAGCTTCCACAGCTTCCAGCCCAGCATGATCGGCATGGCCGTCTGGTCGAGCTGGACACCGACCCACTCGGGCGTGCCGTCCACCTCCGACTTCTGCAGGAACCAGCCGCCGGCGCCCTTGTTGCCGGGCGTCTTCTCGCCGACCTGCACGGTGGGCAGGTAGTGGAAGGCGGCCAGGGGCGTCTCCTTGTCGCCCAGCGCCGCCAGGGCCATGGCGCACTGGTAGAAGTCGCGCGGCCAGACGGCCTTGTAGCCGGTCGAGGGCTTGGAAGCGTCGACCGTGTCGCCCCAGGGGTTGGACAGCGAGGCGATCAGGGCGCCGGCATAGGTGCGGTCTTCCTGCACCTTCAGCATCAGGGCGCTGGCATAGGCCAGCTTGCCGCCGTCGGCGCTTTCCTTGGCCACGCGCGGCAGTTCGGAAAGCGAGGCGATATAGTCGCTCCAGCCGACGCGGTCGCCCTCGCCGTTGTAGCGGGCCAGCACCTCGTCATAGCCGGTCTTCAGGCTGGCCATGGCCGTTTGGGCCGACGCGCCCGGATCGGCGCCGAAGCCGATGGCGAAGTCGTAGGTGGCCACGCCTGAGGCTTGCGTCGGCAGCTGGGCGGCCAGCACGATCGCGCCCTTGGCCTCCGAACCGCCGGCCAGCATGCCGTCGTCGCCCAGGATCTTCAGGGCGTCGTCGCCTTCCAGCCTGGCGGCGGCGGCCTTGGCGAAGGGACGGTCGCCGCGCAGGGTGAGGTAGACCTTGCCCTCGCCGGCCGTCAGGGCCTGGGCGCCGGCCGAGCCCACGTCGTTTCCGCCGGTGTTGGCCATGTGCGGCTCCAGCACCAGGAACGGCGTCACCGAGCCCCTCAGCGCCTTGATCGTCACCCGCAGGAACAGGGCGTGGCGGTCGGGATCGGTGAAGATCCGCTTCTCGATGACGAAGCGGCCGGCCTTGTCGGTGGTGGTGATCCGGTAGGCCGGCGACAGCGGTCGACCTTTTTTGTCCGTATACAGATATTCAGTGCGAGCGGTCGTATCGCGGCCCTCGACAACGAGACCGTCAGAAGTCTTCACGGCGATCCGCATCTGCTTGATCTGGGCCTCGTGGATCAGGCCGTACATGGTTTCGGTCAGCACGCCGTCGGCGACCGAGAACCACACCTTCGAGACCGCGCCGGTCGGGCCGCCGTCCTTGTAGGCGCCGTCGACATAGGCCTCGTAGGCGGCGCCGACGGCGGTCTTGGCCGAATAGGCCCAGGTGGTGGCCGGTTCGGCGGCCTGGGCGGCCGACGCAACGGTCAGGGCCGAGGCGGCCAGGATCAGGGTCTTGAGGGTACGCATGAGGGGCCTCACGAAGCAGACTTGGCCAGCCGCTTGGGCTCGCCCGGGTCGTTGACGGCGAAGACGGAGACGGCGGCAATCAGGAACGAGGCCGCGCCCAGCACGAGCGCGTAGATCGCCTGGCCGCCGAAGAAGGTCTTGAGCAGCAGGCCCAGCACCGTGGCGGCCAGCAGCTGCGGAATGACGATGAAGAAATTGAAGATGCCCATGTAGACGCCCATCTTCCGACCCGGCACCGAGCCCGACAGGATCGAATAGGGCGACGACAGGATCGAGCTCCAGGCGAAACCCACGCCGACCATGCCGATGACCAGCAGCTTGGGGTCGCGGATCACGAGGAACGACAGCAGGCCAAGCCCGCCCAGAACAAGGCAAAGGGCGTGGGCGACGCGGCGGCTGGCGACGCGGGCGATGACCGGGATCAGCAGAGCCGCCAGCGCCGCCACGCCGTTGTAGACGCCGAACAGCACCCCCACCCAGTCGGCCCCGGCGTTGTAGGCGGCCGAGGTCGCATCGCTGGCGCCATAGTGGAAGGCGGCGACGGCGGGGGTCGTGTAGATCCACATGGCGAACAGGCCAAACCACGAGAAGAACTGCACCACCGCCAGTTGCTTCATCGTGGCGGGCATGGCGAAGAGGTCTTCCACCACTTCGGAGAAGCCGTTGCCGGTCCGCCCCGCCCGCTTCAGCTGGCCGGCGACCAGCTGCGCCAGGCCAAAACCGCCGATCAGGGCGGCCAGGACGTAGAGCTCCTTCTCCAGCCGGGCGGCATAGACGCCGGCGGCGACCACCAGGCCGGCGATCGTCCAGATCGCGCCGCCGGTGAGGTAGGCCGAAACGGCGCGGCCCGGGCCGGCCTCGGCCGCGATGGCCTCGCCCTTGGCGGCCGCGTCGGCGGCCTCGAAGGCGGCCATCTGCTCGGGCGAGTATTCGCGGGTGGAAAAGACGGTCCACAGCACCGAGGCCAGCAGCGCCGCCCCGCCGACATAGAAGGCGATGCGCACCGAAGGCGGGATCTGGCCGGCCGGGGCGGTGTTGGCCACGTCCAGCCAGTTGGTCAGGATCCACGGCAGGCACGAGGCCAAGACCGCGCCGATACCGATGAAGAAGCTCTGCATGGCGTAGCCGGTAGAGCGCTGCTCGTCGGGCAGGTTGTCGCCGACGAAGGCCCGGAACGGCTCCATGGTGATGTTGATCGAGGCGTCCATGATCCACAGCGCCGAGGCCGCGATCCACAGGGTCGGCGAGTTGGGCATCAGGACCAGGGCGGCCGTGGTCAGGATCGCGCCCCAGAAGAAATAGGGCCGCCGACGGCCGAGCCTGCCCCAGGTCTTGTCGGACAGGTGGCCGATGATCGGCTGCACCAGCAGGCCCGTGGCGGGCGCGGCGATCCACAGGATGGCCAGATGGTCGATCTCGACGCCGAGGGTCTGGAAGATGCGGCTGGTGTTGGCGTTCTGCAGGCCAAAGCCGATCTGGATCCCGAAGAACCCGAAGCACATGTTCCAGATCTGGAAGAGGCTCAGCCTGGCCTTGGTCATCGCTTCCCCGCCTTGACGCCGCCGGTTTTCCCGGCCGTTTGCGCAAATATTTGCATTGCGCTTTGCGGCGTGCATTTGCGCATGGGGCGCGGGGCGATGCAACGGCGAAGTGGGATTATGGCCGGTATCGAGGGCGAAATCGGCGCTGGAATGGACCTTCGGCCTAGCGTCCGCGAGACCTCCCCCGAGATGAAGGCCGTCGACGATCAGCAATAATTCTCATAAATTTGCACACCATCATTCCCGCCCACGCCTCCGCGGCTGAAAGAGGTTTTCCCGCCACAAGGGCGGGTGCTGACCGAAACAGACGCTCGCTCGCGACACTGATTTGACCGTCCGAAACAGGCGGCGGGACCAACTTCGTTCACGACCCGGCTCTGCCGCTCCGGAGGCCTGCCGAAGCGCCGGCCTCAAATCCCCCGCGACGGCGGCCCGCCCAGGGCTTAAACAGCCGCCTCGTTCGAAAGGCCCGACCATGTCCCTCCACATCGCCCTGCTGCGCGGCGTCAACGCCGCCGGTGGTCGTCTGATCACCGCCGACGAGCTGACCAGCCTGCTGACCGATCTCGGCCACACCGAAGTCCGCATGGGTCCCAAGGTCGGCGACCTGGTGTTTGAGAGCAACGAGCGCACCGGCGCGGAACTTCAGACCCAGATCGAAACCGAGCTGATGGCGCGCCTGGGCCTGCGCACCGATGTCTATGTCCGCACCGCCGAGGCCTGGCGGGCCCTGGTCGCGGCCAACCCGTTCCCGGACTTCGCGGCGGCCGATCCGGGCTGGCTGATGACTCTGTTCTGCAAGGACACCCCCGACAAGAAAGCCATGGGCGCCCTGCGCGCGGCGATCCGCGGGACCGAGCAGGCGCGGGCCGAAAGCCGCCAGATCTATGCGATCTATCCCGACGGCGTGGGCGGCTCGAAACTGACCACCAGCCTGGTCGAGAAGACCCTCGGCACGCGGATCACGGGGCGGACGTGGACGGCGGTGCTGGCGCTCGCCGAGATGCTCGAGCCGATCTAGTCCTCACTGTCTTTCTTGCCGCCATCGCCCCGCCCCTCTTCAACGGCGCTGGCTTCGGCGAACGGCGAGAAGCCTCTGAACGTTCGCTTGCCACCCTTAGCCCCCTTGCGCCGCGCCCCGTCACGTAACATATATAATTACATGAAACGGAACAGCCGCCTCTCCGTCGCCCTGCACGTGCTGCTGCACATGGCCGAACAGGCCGACAAGGCTTTGACTTCAGAAGTCCTGGCCTCTTGGGCCGCGACCAATCCGGTGGTCATCCGCCGCACCTTCGCGGGCCTGCGCGAGGCCGGCATCGTCGGCTCGACCAAGGGCCACGGCGGCGGCTGGACCCTGCTGAAGCCGCTGGACGCCGTCAGCCTGGCCGACATCCAGGCGGCGCTGGACGAGCCGCTGCTGGCGCTGGGCAAGGCCGAGGAGAGCCCCGGCTGCCTCGTCGAACTCGCCGTCAACGCCGCCCTCGACGACGCCGTGGCCGAGGCCCGCCGCCTGCTGGACGAGCGGCTCTCCAAGATCACCCTGGCGGACCTGGCCGCCCGGATCGGCCCGCGCCGCGTCGTGCTGCCAGCGGCGGGCTGCAAGGACCCCCATCATGAATCATGACGTCATCGTCGTCGGCGGCAGCTTCGCCGGCCTGTCCGCCGCCATGCAGCTGGCCCGCGCCCGCCGCGACGTGCTGGTGGTCGACGCCGGCCTGCCCCGCAACCGCTTCGCCGACGCCTCGCACGGCTTTCTCGGCCAGGACGGCAAGGCTCCGTTCGACATCCTGCGCGAGGCCCGTCGACAGTTGGCGGCCTATCCGACCGTCTCGTTCGTCGAAGGCGAGGCGCGTGACGCCGGCGCCGAGGACGGCGGTTTTTCCGTCGCGCTGAACGACGGCCGCACCGTGCGCGGCAAACGCCTGGTGCTGGCCACCGGCGTCGCCGACCAGCTGCCAGACATTCCGGGCCTCAAGCCCCGCTGGGGCGCGACCGTGCTGCACTGCCCCTACTGCCACGGCTACGAGGCGCGCGACCGCAGGCTGGGCGTGCTGGCCGGCGGCCCGATGGACCTGCACAAGGCCCGGATGATCCCCGACTGGGGCCCCACCACCCTGTTCAGCCAGGGCCTGCCGATCGACGCCGAGACCCGCGAGAAACTGGCCGCCCGCGGCGTGGCGATCGAGGAAGTTCCGGTGGTCGAACTGCTGGGCGACGAGCCGGAGCTTTCGGGCGCCCGCCTGGCCGACGGCCGCATCGTGGCCATCGAGGCGATCTTCGCCTCGCCGACCGTGCGCATGGCCAGCCCCCTGGCCCAGCGCCTGGGCTGCGCGCTGGAGGACGGCCCGCTGGGGCCGCTTATCACCGTCGACGACTGGAAGGCCACCAGCGCGCCGGGCGTCTTCGCCGCCGGCGACGCGGCGCGGGCCAACCACAACGCCACCCTGGCCTCGGCGGACGGGGTGCTGGCGGGGGTGGGCGCGCACCGGTCGCTGGTGTTTGGCTGAGCCCCAAACCGTAAAACCCCCGCGAAAGCGGGGGCCCAGGCTCTTTTTGAAACGCGTGGCGCTCGAGGATAAAACACCTGGGTCCCCGCTTTCGCGGGGATTTTACGGAAGAGAGGCGGTTACCGCTTAAGCGCCACGAAGCGGATCGCCTGGCCGCCGCCGGGGGCCAGTTTCAGCTCCAGCACGTCGGCCGCCGTCACTTCGCGGGACTCGATGACGATGTCCTGCGGGGCGGTCTTCCAGTCGGCCTTGTCGCCGTCGCGATAGATCTCGGCGCGGTACTTGCGGCCCGGATCCAGGAACGACAGCGGCGCCGAAAGCACCCGGCCCTGCTCGTCGCTGATCGCGCCCAGGTACCAGTCGTCGCTCTTGCGGTCCTTGCGGGCGATGGTGACGAAGTCGCCGATCTCGCCATTGACCACCCTGGTGTCGGCCCAGTCGACCGGCACGTCCTCGATGAACTTGAACGGCTTGGGGTTGGCCTCGTAGTTCTCGAGCAGGTCGGCGGCCATCTGGATCGGGCTGTAGATCACCACGTACAGCGCCAGTTGCTTGGCCCAGGTGGTGGCCACGCCGTCGGGAGCCTTGGTCTTCATGCCGAAGATGCCGGGCGTGTAGTCCATCGGACCGGCCAGCAGGCGGGTGAAGACGAGGTTGGCCTCGTGCTCGGGCGGGTTGCCCGGCTGGCCCCAGGCGCTGAACTCCATGCCCCGCGCGCCCTCGCGGCTGATCCAGTTCGGGTAGGTGCGGCGCAGGCCGGTGTCCTTGATCGGCTCGTGGGCGTTGATCGCGATCTGTCGCTTGGCCGCCGCCTCCAGCACCCGCAGGTGATGCTGCGCCATCGCCTGGCCTTCGTGCCAGGCGAAGTGGACCTTGCCGTCCGCCCCGGTCACCTGGGCGCCGCCCGCGTCGGCGACATAGCCGGTCTTGACCGCCGGCACGCCGACCGACTTGTAGAGGTCGAAGGCCGCGTCCATCTGGCGCTCGTAGACGACGGTGTTGCCGGCCGTCTCGTGGTGGCCGATCAGCACGACG
>Ga0247823_10000277_pt1 | contig 44446 bp, 34 predicted proteins | sample 13C_PalmiticAcid_2_FD_192426 | JGI IMG/M metagenome (GOLD analysis project Ga0247823, IMG submission 192426) | Soil microbial communities from agricultural site in Penn Yan, New York, United States - 13C_PalmiticAcid_Day30 | ecosystem: Environmental > Terrestrial > Soil > Agricultural land... | reverse complement strand
ACCGAGGGCTTGGGCTTGGGCGGCGGGGGCGGCGGCTCGTCCTTGCCGCCCATGAACGGGAAGCGGCGCTTCTTGGCCGGTTCGGGGAGGGCCTCGCCGCGGTGCTGGGGCGTGGCCGGCGGCATGCAGCCGCGCGCCTCGCCCAGGCCCTTGAGATAGGCGCGGCGCACGGCGCCGGCGGCCATGGCCGACTGGACCATTCGGTCGTGCTTCTCGGCGCCCGACAGCTTGCGGACCCAGCCGCGCATCGGGATGAGGTCTTGCGCCGCGCTGGCCATGGCCCCCAGGGCCGCGTCGCCGGCGGCCCTGCGGCCGCGGTCCATCAGGTCCTCGTCCTCGCCCGGCGGTACCTGGTCGAGGTCGATCCCCAGCGCCGCGTCGAGGGGCTTCACCAGGGCGGTCAGCTGGCCGCAGCTTGAGGGCTGGGGGCGGGCGTAGGGGTCCTGCATGGCCTCCAGCAGCACGGCCGGGATCTTGGTGCGCATCAGGTTGACGTCGCGCAGCGGCGCGGTGACGGCGCCGGAAAGGCCGTCCTTGTTGGCCTCGGAGGTGGTCTGGATCTTGTCGGGGTTGTCGACCTCGGCCGGAGGCGTGGAGACTTGGGGAGCAGGTTCGCGCGTGCTGGCGCAGGCGGCCAGCAGGGGCAGCGCGGCGGCGAGGAGGAGCAGGCTTCGCATGACTTGACCCTAACGCGCGAGAAGCCGTGTCGTCATCCGCCGTGTCGCGTGCGAATCGAACAGCCCCCCGAAGAGGTCGCGGAAGTTGCGGGCCGACTACGGCCTAGATTGGGCGGCGGGATGAACGCGGCGACGCCGATCCCCGCTGGATGTCCAGTCCGGGGCTGAATTCGTTCAGGTTTTCGAGAAGAGTTTGGTGGGCCGGCTGGGATTCGAACCCAGGACCATTCGATTAAAAGTCGAATGCTCTACCACTGAGCTACCGGCCCGCTGTCGACACGGAAGGCCGTGAGAAGCGGCGCGGAACATAGTCGGGCCTCGGCTGCGTCGCAAGCCGGGTTTCGACCGTGGCTGTGGATGGGATGGTGATTAAATCCCATATGATGAGTTCGCGTGGCGATATGTGAAATATCTTGCGTCCGCGCCCGTTCTTCGGGATGGTCCGGCGCAGAATGACGGCCGCGGGTCGCGGTACGAAGGGGGAGGCGAATCCAGGATGCAGCTCGCGCGACGCAGTGTTCTGGCCGGCTTGCTGCTGGCCCCCGCGACCGCCGCCGCGGCGCTGGAGGCGCAGATGACGGCCCGCAGGTTCGACTTCACCGCCAAGCCGCGCGAGGGCTTTACGCCCGTCGCCGCCGATCGCCTGTATGACGCCGCCACCGGCTACGGCTTCGAGCCGGGCGAGGGGCGGTCGTTCTCGGTCGCTGTTCCGGAGGGCGACTGGCGCGTGACCCTGGAGGTCGAAGGCGGCGCCGACCTGACCGTCAAGGCCGAGTCCCGCCGGCTGATGGCCGAGCAGATCCGCACCAGGGCCAAGGAACGCCGAGAGGTGACGTTCGTGGTCAACACCCGCGACGCCTCGCTGCCGCCGCCGCCGAAGAACGCCCCGGGCGGGACCGGCGTGATCCTCAATCCGCGCGAGAAGGGCACGTCCAACTGGGACGACAGGCTGACCGTCGAGTTCTGCGGCCCGGCCCCGAAGGTGGCGCGGATGACCGTCGAGGCCGCCAGCGTGCCGCGCGTCTTCCTGCTGGGCGACTCCACGGTCACCGACCAGCCGTTCGAGCCGGCCGCGGGCTGGGGCCAGATGCTGCCCAGGTTCTTCGCCCCGACCGTGTCGGTGGCCAGCCACGCCGAGTCCGGCGAGACCATGAAGTCGTTCCTGATGGAGCACCGGCTGGACAAGGTGCTGAGCCAGACCCGGGCCGGCGACTTCGCGCTGATCCAGTTCGGCCACAACGACCAGAAGGAAAACTGGCCGCAGACGTACGTGGCCGCCGACAGCACCTATCGCGACTACCTGCGCGCCTATGTCGGCGAGTTCCGGCGCAGGAAGGCCACGCCCGTGCTGGTGACCTCGATGCATCGCCGCCGGTTCGACGGCGAGGGCAGGATCATCAACACCCACGGCGACTATCCGGCCGCGGTGCTGGCGGTGGGCGCCGAGCTAGGCGTGCCGGTCATCGACCTGGCGGCCATGAGCAAGGTGTTCTACGAGGCGCTGGGGCCCGTGCAGTCGCCCAAGGCCTTCGCCGACGGCGGCAAGGACATCACCCACCACGACAACTACGGCGCCTATGAGCTGGCTCGCTGCATCGTGGAGGGGATCAAGGCCGGCGTTCCGCAGCTGGCGGGCCATCTTGCCGCCGACGCCGGGTCGTTCGATCCGGGCAAACCCACGCCGCCCGACAGCTTCGTCATGGCTCCCAGCGCGGCCCGCAGCAACGCGGCCCTGCGCGGCAACTGACTTCTCGCGAGGTTTTCCGATGATCGACCGTCGCTCCCTGCTGGCCCTGGCCGGCGCGACCGCCGCCAGCCCGGCCCTGGCTCAAACCACCCAGGCGACCCCGGCCGTGAAGCCGAGCCTGGAGATCCAGCCGATCTGGCCGGGCAAGGCCCCGGGCGGCGAGAAGGTCACCGTCAAGGAGCAGGTCATCCTGCGCACGCCGGGCGGCGACCCCAACGACACGGCCTTCCTCAACATCACCGACCCGGTGCTGATGATGCGCCGCCCGGAAAAGCCCAACGGCGCGGCGATCCTGATGATCCCCGGCGGCGGCTACAAGCGCGTGGCGGTCAGCAAGGCCGGCGGGGCGATCGACAAGTGGATCGCCGACCAGGGCGTGACCGCCTTCGTCATGACCTACCGCCTGCCGGCCGACGGCTGGGCGGCGGGGCCGGACGTCGCCTTGCAGGACGCCCAGCGGGCCATCCGCATCATCCGCTCGCGGGCCGGTGAGCTGGGCCTGGACCCGGCGCGCGTCGGCGTCATGGGCTTCTCGGCCGGCGGCCACCTGGCCGGGCGCCTGTCGACCCAGTTCAAGCGCGAGACCTACGCGCCGATCGACGCCATCGACCAGCTGCCAACCCGGCCGTCGGTGGCGGGCCTGTTCTATCCGGTGGTGACCATGCAGGCGCCGTTCGCGCACGGCGCCTCGATGAAGGAGCTGCTGGCCGGCGACGCCTCCGAACCGCGCCGCAAGGCCGCCTCGCTGGAGCTGGACGTGCCGGCCGATACGCCGCCGACCTTCATCGCCACCGCCGCCGACGACAAGGTGGTGCCGGCCGACAACTCCCTGCTGCTCTATTCGGCCCTGCGTGCGGCGGGCGTGCCCAGCGAGCTGCACATGTTCGAGAAGGGCGGCCACGGCTTCGGCGTGACCGGTCCGCAGGGCATGGACATGGGCTGGCCGCAACTGCTGCCGCCGTTCCTGCGCCGCCACGGCCTCTACACGTGACTTTCGACGTCACGGGCTTCGGCGCCAGAGGCGACGGGCAGGCGCTGGACAGCGACGCGATCAACGCCGCCATCCAGGCCGCCCGCGCGGCCGGCGGCGGGACCGTACGGCTGCCGGCGGGACGGTATCTCTGCTTCTCGATCCGGCTGGCCAGCGGCGTGACGCTGAAGCTGGAGGAGGGTTGCGTGCTGGTCGCCGCCGATCCGGCGCGGCACGGCGGACGCTATGATCCGCCCGAGGAGAACCCGCACGACCTCTACCAGGACTTCGGCCACAGCCACTGGCGCAACAGCCTGATCTGGGGCGAGGACCTGGAGGACGTGGCGATCGAGGGCCCCGGCCGCATCGACGGCGAGGGCCTGACCCGCGAGGGGCCAGGCTCGCGCTGGCGCAAGCAGGCGGGCGAGTTTCCGCTGAGCATGGTCGGCCTTTCCGCCGAGGCCATGGCCGAGCTCGTGCCCGAGCGCGCGGCGATGATCGGCCAGGGCAACAAGGCGATCGGGCTGAAGCGCTGCCGCAAGGTGCGGCTGTCGGGCTTCACGCTGGTCAGGGGCGGACACTTCGCGGTGCTGGCCACGGGCTGCGAGGACCTGACGATCGAGAACCTGCTGGTCGACACCAACCGCGACGGGCTGGACATCGACGGCTGCACGCGCGTGCGCATCAGCGGCTGCCGGGTCAACACGCCCAATGACGACGCCATCGTGCTGAAGGCCTCGATGGCCCTGGGAGAGGCGCTGCCGACGCAGGACGTCGAGATCACCGGCTGCCACGTCTCTGGCTTCGACCTGGGCACGGTGCTGGACGGCAGCCTGGGGCGCGAGCAGCGGCTGTCGCCCGACCAGGACCGGGTCACCGGCCGCATCAAGATCGGCACCGAGAGCAACGGCGACTTCCGCCGCATTCGCATCCGCGACTGCGTGCTGGAACGCTCGCGGGGGCTGGCGCTCGAGACCGTCGACGGCGGAACCATCGAGGACGTCGAGATCGAGAACGTGCGGCTGGTCGAGATGACCAGTTCGCCGCTGTTCCTGCGGCTGGGCGCGCGGCTGCGCGGGCCGGAAGGAACGCGGCCGGGCGCCCTGCGCCGGGTGAGCGTGCGCAACCTGGACGGCGAGGGCGCCTTCGCCGACCTGCCGGTGATCCTGGCGGGCCTGGCCGACCATCCGATCGAGGACGTGCGGCTGGAGAACCTGGACCTGTCTTTCCTGGGCGGGGCGGGGGAGGCGGGCGTCGAGCCGCCGGAACTGGAGGACGCCTATCCCGAGCCTCGCATGTTCGGCGATCCGCCGGCCTGGGGCCTGTGGGCGCGGCACGTGAGGGGACTGGAGGTCACGGGGCTTTCGCTGAACGGAAACGCCGACGCCCGCTCGCCGGTGCGGATCGACGGCCGGCCGATCGCGCCGGAGGCCCTGGCTGGGCGCCCGTACGGTGCGGCTTAGCGTCGCGAGCCGAGATTAAACGCGCGCGACGCGTCGATTTTAGCACCTTCGCCTCATAGATGAGCGACAAGGGGCGGGATCGAGCCGTTCGATCCGGCGTGACGTCGACCCTGGGGCCATGTTTCTAGCCACGTTCCTGAGAACCGTTGCGACTGTCGTGCTGGCCGCGTTGATGGCCGTGACGACGGACTACTGCGTCAACATCCTGATCCTGAAGCGGGCCGAGGTCTTCACGCCGTGGATGACGATGGTCATCGTCGTCATCGTGGGCGGGCCGCTGTTCTACTTCCTGCACAGCCAGCGCCTGAACCTGAAGGCCGCCAAGCGGGACCTCTCGCACAGCCTGAAGATCCAGCGCCAGACGGCCGAGGAAGCCGAACGCCGGCGCCGCGAGGCCGAGCACACCCTGTCGCGCCTGCGCGAGCACGAGTCGCTGTACCGCATCCTGGCCAACAACCTGACCGACGCCCTGTCGATGTGGTGGCCGGACGGGCGGCGGCGCTACAATTCGCCGGCCATCGAGCGGCTGACGGGCTACACCCCCGCCGAGTTTCTGGTCGCGCCCAACCTGCTGGGCGTCAGCGACGAGGACGGCGCCAAGGCTGTGGCGGCCATCCGCGCGCTGCAGACCCCCAGCGACAGCAGCACGCTGGAGTACCGGTTCCGCCGCAAGGACGGCCAGGAGATCTGGATCGAGAGCACCTATTCGCTGGTGCCCAAGGAGGAGGGCGGCGGCTTCATCGCCACCAGCCGCGACATCACCGAGCGCAAGCGCCTGGCGCAGGAGCTGGCCCGGGCTGCGGAGGAGGCCCAGGCGGCCGCCGCGGCCAAGGCCGACTTCCTGGCCAACATGACCCACGAACTGCGCACGCCGCTGACCGCGATCATCGGCTTTTCGGGCCTGCTGCGGCAGTCGTCGGGCCTGGACGAGACCGACGCGCGACAGGTGCGCCTGATCCACGAGGCCAGCAACACCCTGCTGGGGGTCATCAACGACGTGCTGGACTTCTCGCGCCTGGAGGCGGGACTGGAGCTGGACGCCGAGCCGTTCAAGCCCTGCGACATCGCCCGCTCGGCCGCGGCCCTGATCGAGAGCCAGGCGCAGGCCAAGGGCCTGCCGGTGCTGATCGAGTTCGGTCCGGGCCTCACGCCCCTGCTGGGCGATGCGGCCCGTCTCAGCCAGGTGATGCTGAACTTCCTGTCGAACGCGGTGAAGTTCACCAGCGAGGGGCAGATCGTCATCAGCGTCGAGCAGACCGCGACCGCCGTGGGCCAGCGCCTGCGGATGGCGGTGCGCGACAGCGGCATCGGCCTGCCCGACGACATGCACGAGGCGGTGTTCGAGCGCTTCATCCAGGCCGACGCCGGGGTCGCCCGCCGGTTCGGCGGCACCGGTCTGGGCCTGGCGATCTGCAAGCGGATCATCGAGGCCATGGGCGGGCGTATCGGCGTCGAGAGCGCGCAGGGGCGCGGCTCGACGTTCTGGTTCGAGGTCGAGCTGCCGATCACCGAGACGGTGGCCAACGACCTGCCCGTCGCGTCCCAGCCGGCGCCGCTGGAACGGCCCGTGCGGCTGCTGCTGGTCGAGGACAACGCCGCCAACCGCGAACTGATCGGCGCCCTGCTGGCGCCGTTCGAGGTCGAGGTGGACATGGCCGTGGACGGCGTGGCGGCGGTCGACGCCTTCAAGGCCGGCAAGCGCTACGACCTTGTCCTGATGGACGTGCAGATGCCGGTGATGGACGGCCTGACCGCCACCCGCCGCATCCGCGCCCTGGAGCCGATGGGGATCCGCACTCCGATCGTGGCCATGACCGCCAACGTCCTGCCCGAGCAGGTGGCGACGTGCATGGCCGCCGGCATGGACGACCACCTGGGCAAGCCGATCAATCCCTCGCGGCTGCTGGAGATGGTGGCGCGCTGGGGGCAGGCCGAGGCGGCCTGAACGTTCGGGAACCTCCCCCTGTGGAGGAGGCGATCGCGAAGCGATCGGTGGGGGGAGTGACCTGCAAAAGCGGCCGACGCCTCGAAAGCTGAGAACGTCCCCCCTCCGGCCCTCCGGGCCACCTCCCCCGGAGGGGGAGGATCTTCATGCCTCCCTTCCCCCATCGAGGGGGAAAGGCTCTAGTTTCAGTCTCAGTTGATATCCGGGATCTGGTCGCTGCCGACCGAGGGCCTGGCCTTTTCGCCGCGGCCCCAGAGGCGTTCGTACTTCCAGCCGGTGAGGTCCTCGACGATGGCCTTGGACTCGGGCGTCTCGGCTTCCGTCGCGCCGGCGCGCAGGCGTTCGACCTCGTGGACCAGGACCTCGTGGGTCTTGGCGTTGAGGCGGAACTTCCACGAGATGATCATGCCGGTGACCATCACCAGGATCGGGCCGCCGACCATGATCAGCACCAGGGTGTGGATCGCCTGCGGGGTCTGCTGGACCACCTGGCCCTTGCCGCCCGAGACGAAGCCGCCCAGACCCAGCAGGGTGGTGGTCAGCAGGATGGCGCCCGACTGGGCGATCTTGCGCACGAAGGTCATGACCCCGGCGAAGATGCCCTCGCGGCGCTGGCCGGTGACGGCCTCGTCGACGTCGGGCAGGTAGTTGTAGACGCCCCAGGGCACGAAGTTCAGCGTGCCGCGGCCAAGACCCGCCAGGATGATCGGCAGGAACAGCCAGAACAGGACGGTCGGGTTGAAGCCCGAACCGGCGGCGTTGAAGATGTTGCCGTGCAGGCCCTCGACGCCCGCGGCGAAGCCGGCCGGCTTGACCAGGTAGAAGCCCAGGAACAGCAGCAGGGCCGCGCAGACGAAGGTGATGGCCATGCGGTAGGCGGCCGTCGGGCCGGTCTTGATGATCACGCGGATGGCGATCATCACCGAGATCAACTGGGCGAAGTACATCATGGTCATCGCCTGGGAGATCACCAGGGTCGAGCCGACCATCACCGTGGCCACGAACAGCGGGAAGGCGGTGTTGAAGATGTCCTGGCTGATGTAGCCGCCCAGATAGAGCGACAGGTGCTGGCGGAAGGCCTTCAGCTTCAGGGTCGAGAACAGGTCGCGGAACATGTTGACCGGGATCAGGGCGGCCTTGCCCCAGTCCATCGGCTCGGGCTGGATCAGCTTCTCGTCGTCGGTGTAAGGACGCTCCCAGGTGAACAGCACCACCAAGACGACCACCAGGCTGAACAGGCCGCCGAAGATGGCCGCCATGATCAGGAAGGTGTTGGAGCTGTCCTTGCCGCCGAAGTTGTTGATGATCAGCGTGGGCAGGTACGAGGCCAGGATCGCCGAACTCTGGGCGATCAGCATGCGGGCGCCTGCGAACTTGGCCTTCTCCTTGTAATCCTTCGTCATTTCCGCCGCGAGGGTCTCCCACGGGATCAGGAACATCGTGTAGACGAACTCGAAGAAGATGAAGGTGACCAGGTAGTAGGTGAAGGTCTGGCCCGACACGAAGATCAGGGCGAAGCTGGGCAGCAGCGGGATGGTCAGCAGCAGGAAGATCTTCCGCCGCCCGACCTTACGGCCGATCCAGGTGTGGCGCAGGTTGTCGGAGATGTAGCCGATCAGCGGGCAGGTGATCGCCTCGAGCAGGCGTGGCAGGCCCAGGATCAGGCCGGTCTCGACCGGCGACAGTCCGCAGAAGGTGATGAAGAAGTAGGCCAGCCAGCCGGTGATGACGGCTTGCGCGCCGGCCCCCAGCATGTCGCCGGAGCCCCAGCCCCAATAGTTGATCCAGGACGGTTTGCGGGCGTCTGGCGTGGCCATGTGCGTCTCATTCCCAAGAGGAGGGGGTCTTCTCGCCCCCAAGTCCGGTCCGGCGCTGGGCCGGACCGGATTAGTTCGAAGTCAGCGGCTAGATGAAGGCGCGCTGGAACTCGCCGAGCGCCAGCATGGCCAGCGACTGGCCGTACGGCATCGAGGTCAGCGGGATGTCCTTGTAGCCTTGGATCGTGTCGAACACCGGGGTGCCGAACGAGACCTGCTGCAGTTCGCCGGCGTCGTCGATGTTGGCCAGCACGCCCTTGATGGCGCGGATGGCGACGGCTTCGTATTCCTTGCCGATGTAGCGCTTGCGGACGGCCTTCAGCACGCCGTAGGCGAAGCCGGCCGTGGCCGAGGCTTCAAGGTACGAGGTCTTGTCGTTGATGATCGTGTGCCACAGGCCGGTTTCCTGGTCCTGGTACTCGGTCAGGGCCTTGATCTGGGCTTCCAGGGCGTCGATCAGGAAGGCGCGCAGGCCGTCGCCCGGCTTCAGGTCGAGCAGCTCGATGAATTCCGGGATGGCGATCGTCACCCAGCAGTTCCCGCGGGCCCACAGGGCGTCGGCGAAGTTGTGACGGCCCTCGAAGGTCCAGCCGTGGAACCACAGGCCGGTCTTGCGGTCGGCCAGGTACTTGATGTGGACCATGAACTGGCGCTTGGCCTCCTCGACGAAGTCGGGGCGGTCGAGCAGCAGGCCGATCTTGGCCAGCGGCAGCACGCTCATCATCAGCGTGTCGTCCCACAGCTGCTGCGGGTTCTCGCTGTTGAAGACGATGTGCTGGAAGCCGCCTTCCTCGGTGCGCGGACCCTCGTACATGACGTAGTCGGCCCAGGTCTCGAGGTAGGGGATGTAGGTGTGGTCGCCGGTGGCCTCGTAGAGGTAGGCCAGGGTCAGGAACGGCGAGACCGTGTTGATGTTCTTGGTCGGGGTGCCGGCCTCGAAGCGGTCGGCGAACCACTTGGTCATGATGTCGAAGGCGCGCTCGTCGCCGTACATCTCGTACTGCTTCCACAGGCCGTAGAGGCCCACGCCGTGGGTCCATTCCCAGTCGTTCCAGCCCTTGGTGTCGATGACGCGGCCGTCGTCGAGGCGCAGCAGGAACTCGCCCGTCTCGTCGGTGATGTCGACGAGGTTGCTGATCAGAAGGGCGATCTTGGCCTTGACGTCCTTGGCCTCGATGCCGTGAGCGAGATTGGGCACGGTAGTCTCCTAAAGGTAAGTTCGGGGTAGGCGGGGGCCTACTGCTTGTAGTTCGGCGCGGGGACGCGGGCGACGGGCACGCCGCCTTCCACGTTGCGCAGCACTTCCAGTTTGACCGCTTCCAGGGCGTCGCCGGGGGCGCCGTCGCTGGTCACGGCCAGGGCGATGGTGTTCTTGCCGTGCAGATCGACGATGCCGCTCGGCAGCACGAAGGTCCGCTGCGGGCCGACGTGGGCGATGAACTGGCCCATGTTCCAGCCGTTGACGAAGATCAGCACGCGATAGCGGCCCGGCGAGCGCGGGGTCTTCGGATCGCCGATCGTCAGGCCCAGGGTCACGTCCTGGTCCTTGGGCAGGGCCAGGTCGAAGTTGGTGCGATACCAGGTCGTGCCGGCATAGGGCGCAGGTGCGGCCATGTCGGCCTTGGTCCAGCCCTGGTCGGGGAAGCCCGGCAGGTGCCAGCCGTTGCGCTCGCCGTACTGGCCGCCTTCGTTCATCGGGCCGCGCACCGGATCGGCGATGTCCTCGCCGCCCTTGTTGCCCTGGATCTTCCAGCTGATCGGCACGGCGAAGCTGTAGCTGGTCGGGCTCGACAGCGAGGCCGAGACCAGGCCGCGGGCTTCCTTGTGGAAGTCGTCGGCGTCGAGGTCCCAGTTGTGGCCGTTGTTGCGCACCATCACCGACAGCACATGCTGGCCGTCGCCGCGGAGGTCTTCCGGCAGCTTGAAGGTTGCCACGCCCGTGGTGATCGGGCGGGGCAGGCCGCCGTCCAGCTCGTGCTGGCCGAGGAACTTGCCGTCCAGCCACACCTGGATCATGCCGGCGCCGCCGGCGCCGTAGTGCAGGGTCAGGGTGTCGATGTCGGCGCGGCCCTTGTAGCGGCCGCGGTACCAGACGTCGCCGTGGTGGAAGCCGTGGGTGCTCATGTCGAGCGCCGGCTGGCCGGTCGGCGGACGCACGGTGGAGCCGCCGCGCTTGCCCTCGGCCTTGGCCCAGGCGCTGTCGTCGAAGGCCGGGTCGGACTCGGGCGAGCCGGCGGCGGTCTTCCAGTCGAGCTTGGCCAGATCCGGCACGGTGACGGCGGTCGGGCCGGCCAGCGACTTGGAGGCCAGCAGCGAGCCCGAGGTCGTGGCCTTGGCGGCGACGGCCGCGTCGTTCCAGCGGACGGACTTCACGCCCTTGGGGGCGAAGACTTCCAGGGCGCTCTCGGTCTCGGTGTCGCCGGTCAGCGACAGGACCGCGCCCTTGACGCTGGCCGAGCGAACGAGGCCCGGGCCGCGCTGCAGGGTCGGGCCGGCGGCGGTGTCCTGGCGCCAGAAGGTCTGGCCGGTGGCTTCATCCGCCAGCAGCAGCACCAGCGGCGGACGGCCGCCGCCGGTGATGCGCACGCGGGCCAGGCCCGTGTGGCTGTAGGAGAGCTTCAGGTCGCCCTTGGCCGCGTCGAAGCTCGACGAGACCTGGCCTTCCAGCACCTCGACCTTGGGGGCCTCGGCGTAGCGCAGGACGGTCTCGCCGGCCTCGCCGGCGCGGCCGTACATCAAAGCGAGGTCGCCGCCGTTCCAGGGCAGGTGGGTCTGGATCTCGGACGTCGAGTAGACCAGGCGCTGGCCGCCCAGATCGTAGCTGGCCATCAGCATCTTGCTGTCCTGGCCCTTGATCCGCGAGGGGACCACGTACTCGCCGTCGCGGGTCTTGACCTTGAAGGTGAAGGCCTCGTCGCCGGTGGCGCTGCTGGGGTTGTGGATCACCACGTAGAGGTGGCTGCCGGTCTCGGCGTTGACGTTGTGATAGACGCGGACCTTGTCGTTCGACGGAACGACGGCCTCGCCCTTGTCCATGCGGGTCAGGTCCGGAACTGCGTTCAGGAACTGGCCCATCTGCTTCATGACGCGGGCCTTGTCGCGCAGGCCGCGGGCCTCGTCGATGGCCGAGCCGTAGTCGTAGGAGCTGAACACCACCGGGGCCGGCGACCAGCCCCAGCTGGTCCCGCCATAGGTCATGTAGAAGCTCTGGATCGTCAGGCCGTTGGCGATGTTGGTTCCGTAGAACACCCGCTGATAGCCGACGCCGCGGTGGATGGCGGTGCAGTCGTAGTCGCCGTTGCTGCCCCAGTAGTCGAACCAGCCGCCGCCGAACTCGGCCGCGAAGCCGGGGGTGTTGGGGCTAGCCGAGGCGCCGCCCTTGGCCCCGCCGGCGCCGTAGAGGCCCCAGTCGGGCGCCACGCCGGGCGAGGAGGGGGTCGAGTCGACCTTGCACGAGCCGCCCGGATAGCCGTCGAAGGCGTAGAGGTCGGTCGGACCTTCCACCGCGCCGGGCACGTTGGAGCCCTTGGGCACCCAGTAGCCGTTGCGGCCCTTGTCGTTGTGGAACAGCGGGACGGTGATGCCGTCGGCGCGGGCCTTGTCGGCCAGCCACTGCATGTAGCGCTGCTGCGGCGCGCCGACGACGTCGAGCTCGTTCTCGATCTGGTGGGCGATGACCGTGCCCTGGCCGGTGGTCAGCTGGTGGCGGGCGATGACCTTGTTGATCTGCGAGAGCCACTCGTCGGCGGCCTGGATGTATTCCGGCGCGTCGGTGCGGGCGCGGGCCTGCTGGTTGACAAGATGGCCGGGGAAGCCGCCGCGCGTCAGCTCTGCGTTCACGTACGGGCCGGCGCGGGTGATGACGTAGAGGCCTTCTTCCTTGGCCATGGTCAGCACGCGATCCATGTCGCGGATCCCGCTGAAGTCGTAGACCCCCTGCTTGGGCGAGTGGTAGCCCCAGTCGATGTAGATCGCGACGGTGTTGTAGCCGCTGGCCTTCATCTTCTGGAGGATGTCGCGCCACAGGTCGGGGCTGGGCACGCGGAAGGGGTGGAACTCGCCGCCCCAGGAATAGATGCGATTGCCGTCGACCTTCAGGGAATACTTGTCCCAGGTGATCTTGTGGGCTTCCGCCGGCTTGGCCGCGACCGCCTGGTCGCCGCCTTCCTTGAGCACGGTGAAGTGGCGGACCGTGCCGGAAAGCTCGGGTAGTTCCTTCTTGGGCGTCCAGGTGCGGAAGCCGTCGGTGCTGTCGGAGTACCAGTAGCGCTTCGACATGTACTCGTCGAAATAGATGCGCCACGCGCCTTCGGGGGTGCGGGTGAGGGCGGGGCCTTCGAGGAACTTGCCCCAGCCGGCCCAGTCGCCGCCGCCCTTGACCTGCCAGGGGCCGTCCAGCGACGGGGCGGTCAGCAGCTCGATGAACTTGGTGGTCTCGTTCTTGGCGAAGGCCTGGTACTGCGAGCCCTCGCGCACGACGAAGGCGTCGATGTAGTTGGGACCCATGCCCGACAGCGGGCGCGGCTTGCTCCAGTTGGCAAGCTCGGAGTCTTGGGCCGAGATCCGGTAGGGCTGGAACTGCCCGGCGATGCCCGTGGTCGAGACCGACAGTATCAGGTGCTCGGAGCCGTCGGCGTCGACGAACCACTCGGGCGCCCAGGTGTTGGTCGAGCCGGACACGTCGACGGTGACGTCGCGCAGGAAGGTCCAGTCGACCAGGTCCTTGCTGCGGGCCAGGCCGATGGTGTTGCCGGTCCAGCCGGTGGTGTAGGCGACGTAGTAGAAGCCGTCCTTGCGCTTGATCACGCTCGGATCGCGGATCAGCCCCTTGGGCGGGGTGTAGGCCAGCGGCTTTTGCAGCGTGAAGCGCGAGCCGTCGGCCGAGTCGTACACGCTCATGTTCGACTGGCTGGCGTTGGTGAACGCCGTCATGACGTAGCGCGTGGGCTCAGCCGAATTCGCGCTGGAAAGCGCGGTGGTGGCGAGCAGGGCGGCGGCGAGGCCGAAAAGACCCATCGCCTTGGGGGCGGGACGCTTGATCACTGCTTCAGCCCTCGAAGTAGAAGACGGGCTTGAGCGGCCATTCGACCGGCTTGTTGTCCGGATGGACGTCCATCAGGTCGGCCATGAAATCCCACCAGCGCTTCATCACCGGCTGCAGGGGCAGGGCGTCCTTGTCGTTGTCCGGCTTCAGGCGAAGCACGGCGAACAGGCTCATGGTCTCTTCGTCGAGGAAGATCGAATAGTCGTAGATGCCGGCGTTGCGCAGGGCCTCGGCCAGGTCGGGCCACAGCTCGTCGTGACGGCGCTCGTACTCGGCGGCGACACCGGCCTTCAGCTGCATGCGGAAGGCGATCGGGCGGCCTTCGGTCAGCGTGCTCATGGTTTCCTCCTGGCGTCGTTTCTTGGTTTTCAGGCGATGCGGTAGACGGCGGCGGCCGTGCCGGCGAACAGGCGCTGGCGCTCGGCGTCGCCGAAGTCGGCCGTGATGGCGTCGTAGGCCGTGTAGAAGGCGTCGAAGCTGCCGTGCACCTTCTCGACCGGGAAGTTGCTGGCGAACATGGTGCGCTCCACGCCGAAGGTCTCGATGACCCGCAGGACGAACGGGCGCAGGCTTTCCACCGTCCAGGCGCGGTCGACCATGGCCAGGCCCGAGACCTTGCAGGTGACGTTCGGACGCTGGGCCAGCGCGGCCAGGCCCGAGCGCCAGAGCGCCAGGCCGTCCTCGTCGCGGTCGGTGGGCATGCCGGCGTGATTGACGACCAGCGGGATGTCGGGATGGGCGTCGGCCAGGGCCGCGGCCGTCTCCATCTGCGAGGGATAGAGTTGCAGGTCGAACGACAGGCCATGCTTGGCCAGCAGGCCAAAGCCCGCGCGCCACTGGTCGTTCAGCAGCAAGTCGGCCGGGCCGTAGGTCTTGGCCGGGTCCGCGTGGAAATTGACGATCTGGCGGATCCCGCGCACGTGGGGCCGCGAGGCGTGCGCCTCCAGCAGGGCCTCGACGTTGGGATCGTCCAGGTTGGCGCCGGCGACGATCGCGCCGATGGGCGCGCCGATGGGGGCATTGGCGGCGATCAGGCTTTCCAGCCAGTCGGTTTCGGAAAGCTGCTTGTCGGTCGGCAGGCCGCACTCGACATGGACCAGGCTCTGGACGCGCCAGGGCAGGGCGTCGGCGGCGTAGTCGGCGGGCAGGTAGTTCTTGCCGGCGATCAGGCTCATGTCGCCCGCCGGGTTGTTGGGCAGGGGAACGTCCTGCAGCCAGGAATAGTAGTGCTTGTCGAGATCCCACAGGTGCATGTGGGCGTCGATGATCGGACCCGTGTACGCCATGCCTGTCCCCTCGGTCTCGTAGTGTCCGGGCCCGCCCATCCCGAAGGACGGGCAGGCCCGGTCTCAAACTAGAAGGTCGTCCGGCCGCCGGACGTGTCGAAGGTGGCGGCGGTGGTGAAGCTGCACTCCTCGCTGGCCATGAAGCAGACCATCGCGGCGCTTTCCTCGACTTCGCCCAGGCGACCCATCGGGATCTTCGAGCGCATGTACTCGACCTGGCTGGCGGGCAGCTGCTCGAGGATCGGGCTTTCGAAGGTGGCGGGGGTCAGGCTGTTGGCGATGACGCCCTTGCCGGCCAGTTCCTTGCCCAGCGACTTGGTCAGGCCGATCACGCCCGCCTTCGACGCCGAATAGGCGCTGGCGTTCGGATTGCCTTCCTTGCCGGCCACCGAGGCGACGTTGACGATGCGGCCGTAGCCGGCCGCCAGCATGTGCGGCACCACCGAACGGCAGCAGTAGAACAGGCCGTTCAGGTTGATGTCGATGACGCGCTTCCAGCTGTCGAGCGGGAACTCGTGCACCGGCACCGTGGCGCCGGTGATGCCGGCCGAGTTGACCAGCACGTCGATCTTGCCGAGAGCCTCGGCGCTGGCGGCGGTGGCCGCGGCCACCTGGGCCTCGTCCGAGACGTCCAGCGCGTAGGTGAAGCTGGCGCCGACTTCCTCGCCGGCGGCCTTCAGGGCGTCGGCGTTGAGGTCCCACAGGGCCACCTTGCCGCCTTCGGCGACGATGCGGCGGGCGGTTTCCTTGCCCAGGCCCGAGGCGCCGCCGGTGATGACGGCGGTGCGGCCCGAGAAGCGGTTGGCGTAGACGGTCATGCAACGCCTTCCTTGGTCCAGGCGATGACTTCCTGGCGCTGCTCGCCGAGCTTCTCGATGCCCAGCGTCATGACGTCGCCCGGCTTCAGGAAGATCTTTTCCGGCTTCTGGCCTTCGCCGACGCCCGGAGGGGTGCCCGTCGTCAGGATGTCGCCCGGTTCCAGGGTGACGAAGCGGCTCATGTAGGCGATCAGCTCGGCGACGCCGAAGATCATCGTCTTGCTGTTGCCGGTCTGCATGCGCTTGCCGTTGAGGTCGAGCCACATGTCCAGGTTCTGGCAGTCGCCCACTTCATCGGCGGTGACGACCCACGGCCCCACCGGACCGAAGGTGTCGCAGCCCTTGCCCTTGTCCCACTGGGAGCCGAGCTCCTTCTGGAAGGCGCGCTCGGAGACGTCGTTCACCAGCACGTAGCCGGCGACGTAGTCCAGGGCTTCGTCCTGCTCGACATAGCGGGCGCGCTTGCCGATCACGACGCCCAGCTCGACTTCCCAGTCGCCCTTCTCGGCGCCCTTGGGCAGCATGACCTGGTCGTTCGGGCCGTTCAGGCACGAGATCGCCTTGGTGAAGAAGATCGGCTCGGGCGGGGGCTCGAGGCCGGCTTCCTTGGCGTGGTCGGCGAAGTTCAGGCCGATGGCCAGGAACTTGCCGACATTGGCGATCGGCACGCCGTAGCGCGGCGAGCCTTCGACCACCGGCAGGGTGGTCGGGTCGATGGCGGCGATCTTGGCCAGGCCTTCCGGGGTCAGGTCCGCGGCGGTGATGTCGGACACGTGGCCCGACAGGTCGCGGATCTTGCCTTCGGAATCCAGCAGGCCGGGCTTTTCGGCGCCCCGCGGGCCGTAACGCAACAGTTTCATGGTCTTCTGGCTCTAGGGGTAAATTGGGGGAAGGGGAGGCGCGGCTTACCGCGGATACGGACGGTGCAGGCCGACGTCGCGGTTCAGCTCGACGCCGAAGCCGGGCGCGTCGCCGAGCTTGAGCTTGCCGTTGACCGGAACGGGCTCGCCGATCAGCTGCGGATGGAACATCGGCACGACCTCGTCGGCCTTCGGCGCCATCATCAGGAACTCGGCGAACGGGCTGTTATGGCGCGTGATGACGAAGTGGTAGCTGTAGACCGACGATCCGTGCGGGATCATCATCACGCCCTTGCTGTCGGCCAGGTTGGCGATCTTGATCAGTTCGGTGACGCCGCCGCACCAGCCCACGTCCGGCTGGATGATGTCGCAGCATTCCATCTCGAGCAGCATGCGGAAGCCCCAGCGGGTGGCTTCGTGCTCGCCGGTGGTGACCAGCATGCCGGGAGGGGCGTTCTTCTTGAGGTCGCGATAGCCCCAGTAGTCGTCGGGGCTGAGAGCTTCTTCGATCCACTTTAGGCCGTACTCGTGGGCCTTGTGCGCCAGCTTGGTGGCGTAGTTCAGGTCCAGCGACATCCAGCAGTCGAACATCAGCCAGAAGTCCTCGCCCACGCGGTTGCGCATGGTTTCGAGCTCTTCGAGGTTCTTGCGCAGGCCTTCCTCGCCCTCGGCCGGGCCGTGGTGCAGGGGCATCTTGCCGCCGATGAAGCCCATCTCCTTGGCCAGGTCCGGACGGGCGCCGGTGGCGTAGAAGGTCAGTTCGTCACGGACCTTGCCGCCGAGCAGGGCGTAGACCGGCTCCTGGCGCAGCTTGCCGATCAGGTCGTAGAGCGCCAGGTCGACGCCCGAGATGGCGTTCACGACCAGGCCCTTGCGGCCGTAGTACTGGGTGGAGAAATACATCTGGTCCCAGATCTTCTCGACCTCGGTCGGGTCGCGACCTTCGAGGAAGCGGGCCAGGTGCTTTTCGACGATGAAGGCGGCCGGTTCGCCGCCGGTGGTCACCGCAAAACCGATCGTGCCGTCGACGGCCTCGATCTCGACGACCAGGGTGCCCAGGACGTTGATGCCGAAGCTCTGGCGGCTCTGGCGGTATTCGGGATAGCGCGACATCGGCGTGGCGATGTGATCGTCGATCCAGTGGCCTTCGCCCTGGTCGTGATAGTCGGCGCCGCCCCCGCGGACCACATAGGCGCGAACAGCCTTGATCAAGGGAAGCGGCATCTCGTGCTCCAACCATCGCCCGGTCTCTCGTGACCGGATCTGCCCCTATTAGAGGAGGCGCGCCAGCGGGGCCGCCGAACGACGCGAACGGATGTTCGCGCTACCTCCCCAGAACATCGTATGACACGCTTGTCGCAGGACCCCCGCGACCGAAAGAGTCGCTGACGCGAGCCCTTGTCTTGCGTTCCATATTATGAGAGGTAGTGCTACAAAATGAAACCCAGCACGTCAAGGGGAGCGGAACCGGTGGCGGACGACGAAGGCGCGGCGACCAAGAGCCCAAGCGGCAGCCAGACGCTGTTTCGCGGCCTGGACGTGCTCGACGTGGTGGCCGACGCGGGGGCCATCGGCCTGCCGGCGCTGGCCGCGCGACTCGGCCTGACCCGCAGCACCACGCACCGCCTGGCCACCGCCCTTGTCGAGCGCCGCCTGCTGACCCAGACCCCGCGCGAAGGCTACAGCCTGGGCCCCAAGCTCCTGGAACTGGGCTATCTGGCCAGCCAGCAGATGGACCTGCCGCGCATCGCGCGCCCGCACCTGGAAAAGCTGTGGGAAGAGCTGGAGGACACCGTCCACCTGGGCGTGCTCGACGACGACCGCGCTCTTTACCTGGACAAGCTGACTGGCCGCCGTCGCATCAACATCTCCTCGCGCGTGGGCGATCGCCAGCCGATCCGCTCGACCGGCCTGGGCAAGGCCCTGGTGCTGGACGACGACGAGAGCCGCTGGCGGACGCTGTATCGCAAGGAAGGCCCGGCCGCCGCCGGCGCGCCGAACGAGGAACAGTGGATCGCCTGGATGCACGACTACTCGCAGCGCGGAATCGCCTTCGACCTTGAAGAGAACGAAGACCGCATCCGCTGCGTGGCCGCGCCCGTGCGCGGAGCGGGCGGTCAGATCGTCGCCGCGATCAGCGTCTCGGGCGCTGCGCAGTACATGGACGACGAACGGATGGGCGGACTGGTGGACGACATCCGCCTGGCCGCCGACGCGATCAGCCGCGATCTGGGCTGGAACGGTAAGCGGGGTTCGGGCGCCAAGACCTGACGCCTCCCGCGCGTATGTATGACGGAGGAACTATGCTTCTGAAGGACAAGGTGGTGCTGGTGACCGGCGCCTCGGGCGGTATCGGCAAGGCGGCAGCCATCGGCGCGGCGCGTCACGGCGCCGACGTGGCGATCAACTACCACTCCGACGAGGCCGGCGCGGCCGACGCCGTGGCGCAGATCGAGGCCCTGGGCCGTCGCGCCATCGCCGTGAAGGGCGACGTGGCCCAGGTCGAAACCGCCCAGGCCTTCGTCGACGCCGCGGTCGCGGCCTTCGGCAAGGTCGACGTCTTCGTCAACAACGCCGGCATCTGCCCGTTCCACGCCTTCCTGGACATGCCGCCGGAAGTGATGGAGCGGACCATGAAGGTGAACCTGTTCGGCGCCTATTACATGGTGCAGGCGGCGGCCAACCAGATGGTCAAGCAGGGCCACGGCGGTTCGATCATCGCCGTCTCCTCGATCAGCGCCCTGGTCGGCGGCGGCATGCAGACGCACTACACCCCGACCAAGGCCGGCGTGCACAGCCTCATGCAATCGACCGCCATCGCGCTGGGCAAGCACGGCATCCGCTGCAACTCGGTGCTGCCGGGCACGATCGAGACGGCGATCAACAAGGAAGACCTCGCCGACGTCGCCAAGCGCGAATACATGAGCGGTCGCATTCCGCTGGGCCGCCTGGGCGAGCCCGACGATCTGGCCGGCCCGATCGTGTTCCTGGCCTCGGACCTGGCCAACTACGTCACCGGCGCGGCCCTGCTGGTCGACGGCGGCGCGTTCGTGAACCTGCAATAGGCGCAGCTTCCTTCCATGATCGTCTCGTCGACCACCGACTTCCGTGAGGCTGCGCGGCGCAAGCTGCCGCGCTTCCTCTTCGACTACATCGACGGCGGCGCCTACGCCGAGCGGACCCTGGCCCGCAACGTCTCCGACCTGGCCGATCTGGCCCTGCGACAGCGGGTGCTCAAGGACGTGTCCAAGGTCTCGACGGCGACCAGCCTGTTCGGCGTGGAGCAGTCCATGCCCGTGGTGCTGGCCCCCGTGGGCCTCACCGGCATGTACGCCCGGCGCGGCGAATGCCAGGCGGTGCGCGCGGCTTCGGCCAAGGGCGTGCCGCTGTGCCTGTCGACGGTGTCGGTGTGCGACGTGGACGAGGTGGCGGCCGCGTCCAGTCGGCCGCTGTGGTTCCAGCTCTACGTGCTGCGCGACCGGGCCTTCATGCGCGACCTCCTGGCGCGGGCCGAGGCGGCCGGGGCGAGCACGCTCGTCTTCACCGTCGACATGCCCGTGCCGGGGGCCCGCTATCGCGACGCGCACTCGGGCATGAGCGGTCCCAACGCCGGAGCTCGCCGCATCCTGCAGGCCATGGGTCGCCCGCAATGGGCGTGGGACGTCGGCGTCATGGGTCGGCCCCACACCCTTGGCAACGTGGCCCCGGTGCTGAAGGGCAATACGGGCCTGGAGGACTTCATGGGCTGGCTGGGGGCCAACTTCGACCCCTCGATCCAGTGGAAGGACCTCGAATGGATCCGGCAGTCCTGGAAGGGGCCGCTGGTCATCAAGGGCGTGCTCGATCCCGAGGACGCCAAGGCCGCCGCCGACATCGGCGCCGACGGGGTGGTGGTGTCCAACCACGGCGGCCGCCAGCTGGACGGCGTGCTGTCTTCGGCGAAAGCGCTTCCGGCCATCGCCGATGCGGTGGGCGACAAGCTGACCGTGCTGGCCGACGGCGGGGTGCGCTCGGGTCTGGACGTGGTGCGGATGCTGGCCCTGGGCGCCAAGGGCGTGCTGCTGGGCCGGGCCGCCGTCTACGCCCTGGCCGCGCGTGGCCAGGCGGGCGTGACCCAATTGCTGGACCTGATGGAGAAGGAGATGCGGGTGGCCATGGCGCTGACCGGCGTCAATTCCGTCTCCGAGATCGACCGTTCAATCCTGGCGGAGACCCGCTGATGAAGACCGCCGCCGCCCTCGCACTGGCCATGGTCATGGGGGCGGCGCCGGCCGCCCTGGCCGATCCCAACCGTATCGTCATCGCCAGCGACTCCACCGCCGCCGACTACAGCCCTCGCAGCTTCCCGCAGATGGGCTGGGGCATGGTGCTGAAGTGCTCGCTGAAGCCCGACGCCCAGATCGTCAACCTGGCCCGCGGCGGCCGCTCGACCAAGACCTTCCAGGAGGAGGGGCTGTGGTCGGTGCTGATGGCCCAGCTGAAGCCCGACGACACCGTGCTGATCCAGTTCGGCCACAACGACGCCGACACCAAGAAGATCGTCCGCTTCACCGACCCCAACGGGGCCTATGCCGACAATCTGCGCCGGTTCGTTGCCGACGTGCGGACGGCCGGCGCCAAGCCGGTGCTGATCACCCCGATCGCCAAGCTGATCTTCAAGGACGGCCAGATCCAGGACACCCACGGCCCGTACTCGGCGACCGTGCGCCGCGTGGCGGCCGAGACCAGGACCCCGCTGATCGACCTGGACAAGGAAAGCCAGGCCGCCTTGCAGCAGATGGGGGAGGCGCAGGGCGCCAAGCGCTTCATGATCTATTCGGCGGCCGACAAGATCGCCAGCCACCCGGAAGGGATCAACGACACCACCCACCCCAACGAACTGGGCGCGCGCATGGCGGCCGGCATCGTGGCCAAGGGGCTGAAGGGCGCGAAGGTTCCGGCGTCCAAGCTGGTGCTGCGGGGCGAGGCCGACGCCTCGGCGCGCGGCGAGCCGACGTGCGCGGGCAGGCCCTGAGCTTGAGGCAAAAAGAAAGGAGCGACGGCGGGGCCGGCGCTCCTGGACCTCAGAGGGGGAAGTACGAGGTCAGGCAGAACAGGGAAGGATCGAGCTTCGATCCATCGATCAATTCTCACAATGTGGACAATTGATCGATATATTGAGAATAACATTGAAGCGGCGAACGTCAACCGCCGTTGTGGGGAAACGCTGATGAACCGTACGATCCTGTCCGCCGCCCTGATCCTGGCGCTGGCGCCCGCGCCGCTGCTGGCCGCGCCGAAAGCCCGTCCGGCCGCCGTCTCCGAAGCGCCTGTCTGGCGCAGCGCCTGGGGCAACGCGCCGATCGCGCCGCAGGCCGTGGCCCGGCCGGGCGAGGCGAGGGCCTTCACCGACGTCACCGTGCGCCAGGTGATGCGCCTGAACGCCGGCGGCGACGCCGTGCGGCTGCGCCTGTCCAACGAGCTGAACGAGCGGCCGCTGGCGGTGGGGGCGATCACGCTGGCCCCGGCCGACGCCGACGGAAAGATCCTGGGCGCGCCGATCGCGGTGACGGTCGGCGGCAAGGCCGAGTTCACGATCCCGCCGGGCGCGCCGGTGCTGACCGACCCGGTGGTGCTGCCGGTGAAGGCGATGGACTACGTGTCGGCGGCGATCTTCTACGTCGGGACCCAGGCCCCGGCCGGCCACCGCGTGCGCCTGTTCGTGGCCCCGCCCGGCAACCACGTCGCCAAGGACGCGATCCCGGGCGAGCAGGCCCTCAAAGGGCCGGGTCTGGTCAGCGGCGTCGAGGTGCGCGGGTCCGGCGAGGCGCCGGTGCTGGTGGCCATCGGCGACTCGATCACCGAAGGCTCCGGCTCGACCCCGAACGCCGACAAGGGCTGGCCCGAGCAACTGGCGGCGCGGCTGGCCGCGCGCGGGCAGGGCTGGAGCGTCGTCAACATGGGCGTCGGCGGCGGGCGGTTGCTGCGCGAGGTCTCGGGCCCCAGCGCGCTGTCGCGCTTCGATCGCGACGTTCTGAGCGTGGCGGGGGTCAAGGCGGTGGTGGTGCTGGAAGGCATCAACGACATCGGCCGCCCCGCCCAGCCGGGCTTCGCCGCCGACGCGGTGACGTCCGAGGACCTGATCGCCGGCTATCGCCAGCTGATCGCCCGGGCCCACGCGCGCGGCGTGAAGATCTATGGCGGCGTCATCCCGCCGTTCGAGGGCGCGGCCTACTATCACGACAAGGGCGAGGCCACGCGAGCGGCGGTCAACGCCTGGATCCGCACCGGCGGCGAGTTCGACGGCGTCATCGACTTCGACGCGGTCCTGCGCGATCCGGCCAAGCCGAGCCAGCTGCGCGTCGAGACCCATGGCGGCGACCATCTGCATCCCAATGATGCGGGCTACGCGCTGATGGCCGAGGCGGCGGACAAGGCCGTCTTCTCGGGCAAGTAGCGCCTCGACCCGCCTTGCCGCGAACGCGGCGGGCGGGTTAGCTCCCTCTGGAGTATTCGCGAGGGGGCTTATCCATGAAGACCATCAGGTCGCTGCTGATCATGACCGCCGTGCTGGCGACGCCGGCCCTGGCCCATGCCGCCGACGGCGACTCCAAGAAGTCGGTGGCGATCTTCGCCGCTCTGATCGCGGTGTTCGCCGGGGTGGGGACCACGTTCCTGGCGGTGTTCGCCGCCAATGCGAAGAAGAACAAGAAGTAGGCGGCTTTGCCGCCCAACCTCTGTTCGCCTTCCTCGCCCTTGTGGCGAGGATCCATCGTTCAGCCGCTCAGACATTCGCGGGGCGTTCTCGGTCTGAGCAGCGGCCGGCATGGGCCCTCGCCACAAGGGCGAGGGAGGCGGGGAGGGAGGGCGGTTCAAGTTAGCCTCGGACCTAGTTAGCCCCCACAGCCTCGCCCTGCGTGATTGCACCTGTCGCAATCCTGGGTAAGGTCGCCTCAAACGGCTGTTTGGGGTGATGCGATGGCGGGGCTAGGTTTGGGGCGGCGTTTCGGGCTGGCGACGGCCCTGGCTCTCTGCTTGGCGTGGGGCGGCGCGCCCGCCCTGGCCGCGCCGAAGGACCAGCTGGTCGCTGCCGCCCCCGAGAGCGTCGGCGTCTCGCCCGAGCGGCTCAAGCGCCTCGACGCCCTGATGAAGGACCTGGTCGCCACCGGCCACCTGCCGGGCGCGACGACGATGCTGGTGCGTCACGGCAAGGTGGTCAGCTTCGAGACCTACGGCGCGCGCGGCTTCGGCGGCCCGCCGATGACCAAGGACACGATCTTCCGCATCTACTCCCAGACCAAGCCGGTCACGGGCGTGGCGATGATGATCCTGTTCGAGGAGGGCAAGTGGCGCCTCGACGACCCGGTGACCAAGTACGTGCCGGAGTTCGCCAACCTGCGCGTCTACAAGGGCGTCAACGCCGATGGCTCGTTCGTCACCGAGGCGGCCGACCGGCCGCCGACCATGCGCGAGATCATGAGCCACACCGGCGGCTTCGCCTACGGCCTCGTGCCCAACAACCCGATCGACAAGGCCTATGTCTCGACCGGCGTGCTGGGCTCCAAGAGCGGCCAGGAGTTCGTCGAGAAGGTCGCCAAGCTGCCGCTGGTCGGCCCGCCCGGCAAGCAGTGGAAATACAGCGTCGCCGTCGACATCCAAGGCTTCATCGTCGAGAAGCTGTCGGGCCAGAGCCTGCCGGACTTCATGCAAAGCCGCATCTTCACGCCGCTGAAGATGAAGGACACCGGCTTCTGGCTGCCGGCCGAGAAGGCCGACCGCCTGGCCAGCCTGTATCTGTGGGACGCCAAGGCGAAGAAGATCGCGCCGGCCGAAGGCTTCATGGTGCTGGACGTCAGCAAACCGCCGGTGGTGGCCTCGGGCGGCGGCGGTCTGGTGTCGACCAACGCCGACTACGCCCGCTTCTGCCAGATGCTGCTGAACGGCGGCGAGCTTGACGGGGCGCGGATCCTGTCGCCGGCCACGGTGAAGCTGATGGCCTCCGACCACCTGCCGGACGCGATCCTGGACGACCCCAAGGGCGAGTTCTCCAAGGCCAGCGGCAAGGGCTTCGGCCTCGACTTCATGGTGGTCACCGATCCGGCCCGGGCGGGCACGCTGGCGGGGAAGGGGACCTATAGCTGGGGCGGCGCGGCCGGCACCTGGTTCTGGATCGACCCGGAGAACGACCTCTTCTTCCTGGGGATGATCCACGTTCTGGCCAAGGACGGCGACCCGGCCCTGCGCGATCTTGGCGACCGCGCTTCCACCCTGGTCTACCAGGCGCTTGTCCAACCAGGGAAATAGGCCAATCCCGAAAAATAAGGCCCGCCAACGGGCTGACGGAGGAAATCAAATGCAGGATCTGTTTTCGCTCGAGGGCCGTGTCGCCCTCGTCACCGGCGGTTCGCGCGGCATCGGCCGGATGATCGTCGAAGGCTTCCTGCGCCACGGGGCGGCCAGGGTCTACATCACCGCCCGCAAGGCCGGCGCCTGCGACGAGGCCGCGCAGGAGCTGTCGCAGTTCGGTGAGTGCGTCTCGCTGCCGGGCGACATCTCGACGATGGAGGGCGTGCAGGGCCTGGCCGCGCGAATCCTCGAGCGCGAGAGCAAGCTCGACATTCTGGTGAACAACGCCGGCGCGGCCTGGGGGGCGGGTATCGACGAGTTCCCCGAGGCCGGCTGGGACAAGACCGTCGACCTCAACATGAAGACGCCGTTCTTCCTGACCCAGGCCCTGCTGGCCCCGCTGCGCGAGGCGGCCAAGACCCGGGTGGCCAAGGTGATCAACATCGCCTCGATCGACGGCCTGTCGGTGACCAAGGAGGAGACCTATCCCTACGGCGCCAGCAAGGCCGGCCTGATCCACATGACCAAGCGCATGGCCCTGCGCCTGGCGCCCGAGAACATCGCCGTGTCGGCCATCGCGCCGGGCGCCTTCGCCAGCGACATGAACCGCGTGGCCCGCGACCACGCCGACGCCGTGGCCAAGTTCATCCCCGCCGGCCGCATCGGCGAGGCCGAGGACATGGCGGGGGCTGCGATCTATCTCGCCTCGCGGGCGGGCGACTACGTGGTCGGCTCGACCCTGGCGGTCGACGGCGGAGTGGCCTGGTCGCGGTAGGCCTGATCCCTCTCTCAAAGAGAGAGGGTTTCTCCCTATGGCTTGCCCGCCGCGGGCAGTTCGGTCAGCGGGATGGCGTCGGACAGCTCGACCTCGCGCACGGCCGGGGCCGGGGCGGCCTTGGGCGGGCGGGCGCCGCGCTCGCGGGCCGACATCAGCGACCAGCCGCCGGGCTTGAGGATTTCCAGCGGCGAGAACTTGGCCTTGTAGGCCATCTTCTCCGATCCGGGCACCCAGTAGCCCAGATAGACGTAGGGCAAGCCGGTCAGGCGGGCCTGGACGATGTGGTCGAGGATGATGAACGACCCAAGGCTGCGGCGCTCCTGCGTCGGGTCATAGAAGCTGTAGACCAGCGACAGGCCGTCGGCGAGCACGTCGACCAGCACGCAGGCCACCAGTTCGCCCGGGCCGCGGTCGACGGACGGACGGCGATACTCGATCAGGTGGGTGCGGACAGCGGTGTCCTCGACCATCGCCACGTAGTCGGGCCAGGTCATTTCCGCCATCCCGCCGTCGGCGTGGCGGGCGGTGAGGTAGCGGCGCAGCAACTCAAACTGCTCCAGCGTGGCCTCGGCCTCGACCAGGCAGCGCACCAGATCGTTGTTGCGGTTCAGGGCGCGGCGCTCGGAGCGCGAGAATTCGTAGTCGGCGGCGGGCGCGCGGGCCGACTGGCAGGCGCGGCACGTCTCGCAGGCGGGCCGGTAGGCGATGTTCTGGGAGCGGCGGAAGCCGACCTGGGTCAGGCTGTCGTTGACGCCGGGGCCGTCGGAAAGGGGCAGGTGGGTGAACACCTTCCGCTCCTGGCGGCCGGGCAGGTACGGGCAAGGGGTTGGCGCCGTCAGGAAGAACCGAAGCTGTCGCGTCGGAAAATGCTGCGTCACGTCGTCCCTGTCCCCTTACTCCCGGTCAGGCCCCCGCCCGATCCGTGAAGGTGATTAGGCGGCATGCCGAGCCGTTGTGCAAGCAGGACAAACGCGCGACGCGGCTAACGGTCACAGGTTGTCGGGCAGGACGGGCTTTTCGCGCAACAGGACGATGGAAATCCGGCGGTTGCCGGCCAGGGTCGGGTCGTCGGCGTAGAGGGGCTCGGAATTGGCCTTGCCCGAGACCTGGTAGATGCGGTCGTCGTCGACGCCTGCGCCACGCAGGATCTGGCGCGAGGTGTCGGCGCGCTGGGCCGACAGGGCCCAGTCGCTGTCGGCCTTGCGGCCGCGCTGGTCGGCGCTGGTGTGGCCCGAGACGGTGATGCGGTTGGGCAGCTGGTTGATGACCTTGGCCACCGCGCGCAGCAGCAGGCGGGCGCGGTCGTTGGGCTCGCGCGAGCCCTCCTTGAACATCGAGCGGCCTTCCTGGTCGACCAGCTGGATGCGCAGGCCTTCCGGGGTCTGGTCGATGAGGATCTGTTTCGACAGTTCGGCCAGCTCGGGCATGTCCTGCAGCGACTGGCGCAGGGACTGGGCGGCCGAGGCGAAGCTGTCCTGTTCCTTCTTGGCCAGGGCGTCGCGCAGGGCCTGCTCGCTGGCCGAGTCGAGGCTGGCGGTGGTCGAGGACTGGCCGTCCTGGTTGGTCTGCTCAGGGGCCTCGGGCGCCATCTGCTGGACGACCGACATCTTGCCGTCGGCCTTGGCGCCGTCGTCGCCGAGCGAGGTGCCGCCCAGGATGCCGCCCGAGCCGCTGGTGCTGGACGAGATCGAGGCGGGTGCGAAGTAGTCGGCGATGCCCTGCTTCTGTTCGGGGCTCGTCGTATTGAGCAGCCACATCAGCAGGAAGAAGGCCATCATCGCCGTCACGAAGTCGGCATAGGCCACCTTCCAGGCGCCGCCATGGTGACCATGGCCGCCGCCCTTCTTGACCTTCTTGATGATGATCGGCGCTTCGCCGGTCGACGCCATCGTGCTTAAGCCTGCTTAACCCTGTCGAGGCAACCTGCCCGCAGGACGTTAAAATGGCGTTGCGATACGGGCCCGATGGGCTCATGCACGGGGCCAATTCGCAGGGTGCGGCAAGGAGTCTCGCGCATGAGGACGGCGTTCATCGGTCTTGGCGTCATGGGCTTTCCGATGGCGGGCCACCTGCAGGCCGCGGGCCACGAGGTGACCGTCTACAACCGCACCGCCGAAAAGGCCGCGCGCTGGGTGGAAAAGCACGGCGGCAAGAGCGAGCCGACCATCGCCGGGGCCAGCAAGGGCGCGCAACTGGTCGCCCTGTGCGTGGGCAACGACGACGACGTCCGCGCCGTGGTGGCGGAAATCCTGCCGGCCCTGGAAGCCGGCGCGATCATCGTCGACCACACCACCACCTCGGCCAAGGTGGCCCGCGAGATGGCCGACCTCTGCGCCGCCAAGGGCGTGGGCTTTCTCGACGCGCCGGTCTCGGGCGGGCAGGCCGGGGCCGAGAACGGCCAGCTGACCATCATGGTCGGCGGGGACGAGGGATCTTACGCCGCGGCCGAGCCGGTGCTGAACGTCTACGCCAAGGCCATGCGCCGTATGGGTCCGTCGGGCGCGGGGCAGCTGACCAAGATGTGCAACCAGATCGCCATCGCCGGCGTGGTGCAGGGCGTGGCCGAGGCGCTGCACTTCGCCAAGCGCGCGGGCCTGCCCACCGACGACGTGCTGGCGGCGATCTCCAAGGGGGCGGCCCAGTCCTGGCAGATGGAGAACCGCTGGGGGACGATGTCGCGCGGCGAGTTCGAGTTCGGCTTCGCGGTCGACTGGATGCGCAAGGATCTCGGCATCGCCCTGGACGAGGCGGCCAGCAACGGCGCGACCCTGGAGGCCACCAGGCTGATCGACGGCTTCTACGGCGAGGTGCAGGCCATGGGCGGCAATCGCTGGGACACCTCCAGCCTCGTGGCCCGTATCGAGAAGAAGTGAACATGCGACGCCTGCTTCTGACCCTGGCCGCCTGCGCGGCCCTGAGCCCCGTCGCCGCCGCCTCCTCTTCGGTCTGGGCCGCGCCGGCCGTGACGCCCAAGGAAGGCGACTTCGTCGTTCGGGACTTCAAGTTCGGCTCGGGCGAGACCCTGCCGGAGCTGCGGCTGCACTATACGACGCTGGGCGAGCCCAAGCGCGACGCGCAAGGGCGCGTGACAAACGCCGTGATGGTGCTGCACGGCACCGGTGGTTCGGGGAAGCAGTTCCTGTCGCCGCAGTTCGCCGACGAGCTGCTGGTTCCGGGCGGCCTGCTGGATCCGGCCGAGTGGTACGTGATCCTGCCCGACGGCATCGGCCACGGGAAATCCTCCAAGCCCTCGGACGGGCTGAAGGCCAAGTTCCCGCACTATGACTACGACGACATGGTGCGCGCCCAGCACCAGTTGCTGGTCGAGGGTCTGAAGGTGGATCGCCTGCGGCTCCTGATGGGCACGTCGATGGGCTGCATGCACGGCTTCGTGTGGGGCGAGACCTATCCGGGCTTCGCGCAGAAGCTGGCGCCGTTCGCCTGCCAGCCGGCAGCCATCGCCGGCCGCAACCGCATGTGGCGCAAGATGACCATGGACGCCATCAAGGCCGACCCGGCCTGGAACGGCGGCGACTACGCCGAACAACCCAGGCAGGGCCTGCGCACGGCCACCGACTTCCTGATCATCGCCGGCGCCTCGGCCCTGCCGATGCAACTGGCCCTGCCGACCCGCGAGGCGACCGACAAGGCGCTGGAGGCCGACTTCAACCGCCGGATCGCGGGCCTGGACGCCAACGACCTGCTCTACCAGGTCGACGCCTCGCGCACCTACGACCCGTCGGCGGGGCTGGAGAAGATCGAGGTTCCGGTCCTCTGGATCAACTCGGCCGACGACTTTATCAATCCGCCGGAGCTGGGCATCGCCGAGCGCGAGGTGAAGCGGCTCAAGCACGGGCAGTTCGTGCTGCTGCCGGCCAGCGAGAAGACCAAGGGGCATGGGAGCCATACCTGGGCCGTGCTGTGGAAGGACCGACTGGCGGCGTTTCTGGGGAAGTAGGTCGGTCTGACATTCAGGAACCTCCCCCTGTGGGGGAGGTGATCGCGAAGCGATCGGTGGGGGGCGTGACTGCTGAGCCTGCCAGCGCTGCGGCGGCTGAGAATTTCCCCCCACAGGCCTTCGGCCGCCTCCCCCACAGGGGGAGGTTCCTTGGTCGGCTCACCCCATCAGCGTCAGCCAGGCCTCTTCGTCCATCACCTGCAACCCGCGCTCGCGGGCCGTGCGCAGCTTGGCGCCCGCGCCGGGGCCGGCGACCACGAGGTCGACGGCCTTGGTCACCGACAGCACCACCCGCGCGCCCATGGCCGCCGCCAGATCTTGAGCGTCGGGGCGGCTCATGGTGTCGAGCTGGCCGGTGAAGACGACGGTGCGGCCGGCCAGGCGGCGCTCGGCGCCCGGCGGCAGGACAGGGCGTGGCGGGGGCGGGGCCTTCCTGGGAAGATGCCGGCTCTGCGACGGAGCGTAGTCGCCCTGGCTCAGCCGGCCGAGCGTCAGGCCGATACGGGCCGGCAGGTCGTGGACGCCGGTAGCGCCGGCCTGGCCGGCGGCGGCGAGGGCCACCTGGCCGCAGGCATAGGCGTCGCCGGCCGCGTCGTGGTGCTTGAAGCTGATCCCCAGATGCCGGCCGACCACGTTCAGCTTGTGCGAGGGCAGGCTGGGCCAGACGCTGCGGGCGACCTGCACCGTGCACATATAGTCGAAGGCCGGCGGGGCGATGCGATAGTGCTCGCAGGTGCGGCGGATGACGCTGATGTCGAACGCGGCGTTGTGGGCCAGCACCAGGGCGCCGTCGAGCTTGGCCCGCAGCCCGTCCAACACGGCGGGAAACTCGTCGGCGTCCGCCACGTGGCCCGGGCCGATGCCGTGGAAGGTTATGTTGAACGGCGCGAAGCGCATGTCCCACGGCCGGATGTAGTGGTGCTCGACGCGGGCGACCGCGCCGTCCTCGATAAAGGCCAGACCGATCGAGCAGGGGCTCGACCGGGTTTCGTTGGCCGTCTCGAAGTCGATGGCGACGACCTTCATCAGCCGGCGACCAGGGCCAGCCATTCGTCCTCGGTCATCACCTGGATGCCGAGGTCCTGGGCGGTCTTGAGCTTGGAGCCGGCGCCGGGGCCGGCGACCACCAGATGGGTCTTCTTGGACACCGACGAGGCGACCTTGGCGCCCAGGCTCTCGGCCTGGGCCTTGGCCTCGTCGCGGGTCATCTTCTCAAGCGCGCCGGTGAAGACCACGGTCTTGCCGGCGACGGCGGTGTCGGTCTTGGGCTTGGCCACGGCCTGGACGTCGAGCTGGGCCAGGAGGTTCTCGACCTTCTGGCGGTTGTGCTCTTCGGCGAAGAAGCGGGCCAGGGACTGGGCGGCGACGGGGCCTACGCCGTCGATGGCGGCCAGGGTCAGGTAGTCGTCGCCCGGCGCGCCCTTGGCGGCTTGCGCCAGGCCCTCGGCGAAGGCCTCCCAGGTTCCGTAGCGCTGGGCCAGGGCCGCGCGGGCCGGCTTGGTCAGCTTGGGGACTACCTGGCCGATCTTCAGCTCCAGGTCTTCGGATTGCGGCCAGGGGTCGGCCGGCACGCCGGCGCGGCCGGCCTCGACCAGCAGGTCCAGCGCCTTGGGGCCGACGCCGGCGGCGGTCGACAGCTCCAGATAGGTCGCGCCGGGCAGGCCATTGGCGGCGGCCTCGGAGGCGGCTTGCAGGTCGGCGAACTGGTCAAAGTGGCGGGCCAGCACTGTCGAGGTGGTCTCGCCGATGTCGCGCGCGCCAAGGCCGTAGATCATCCGGTCGAGACCGATGGTGCGGCGGGCCTCGATGCCGGCGACCAGGTTCTTGACCGAGGTCTCGCCGTAGCCGTCGCGTTCGCGCAGGGCGGCCAGCTTCTCCTCGTCGCGCGCCAGGGCGAAGATGTCGGCCGGCTCCTTGATCCAGCCTTCCTCGAAGAAGGCCTGGAGCTGCTTTTCGCCCAGGCCCTCGATGTCGAAGGCGCGGCGGGAAACGAAGTGGCGCAGGTGCTCCACGCGCTGGAACGGGCAGGCGAACTCGCCGGTGCAGCGGCGGACGACGGACTCGATCCCGTTGGCGTTGGTCTCGCGGGCCAGCGGCGTCTTCAGCGGGCACTCGCAGACGTGCGGGAATTCGTAGGGTTCCGCGCCTTCAGGGCGCGCGGCGACGTCGACCTCGACGATCTGCGGGATCACGTCGCCGGCGCGCTGCAGGACCACGGTGTCGCCGATGCGGGCGTCGAGGCGGGCGATCTCGTCGGCGTTGTGCAGGGTGGCGTTGGTCACCGAGACCCCGCCGACGGTGACGGGCTTCAGCCGCGCGACGGGGGTGTGGGCGCCCGTGCGGCCGACCTGGATGTCGATGGCTTCGAGAATGGTCCTGGCGCGCTGGGCCGGGAACTTGCGGGCGATGGCCCAGCGGGGCGAGCGCGAGACGAAGCCGAGGCGGCGCTGCCGCTCCAGGTCGTCGACCTTGTAGACCACGCCGTCGATGTCGAAGGCCAACTGCGGGCGCAGGGTCTCGAAGCGGGCGTAGATGTCGAGCAGGCCTTGCGCGCCCTCGACCCGCTCGGCTGGCGGGGCGGTGGTGACGAAACCCCATTCCTTCAGCTTGCCGAGCGCCTCGGACTGGCTGGCGGCGAAGGGCGCCGACACCAGGCCCCAGGCATAGCCGAAGAAGCGCAAGGGCCGCGTGGCGCTGATCTTCGGGTCGATCTGGCGCAGCGAGCCGGCGGCGAAGTTGCGCGGGTTGGCGTAGGTGCGCGAGCCGGCCTCCTCGGCGGCCTTGTTGAAGGCGGCGAAGGCATCGAGCTCGACATAGACCTCGCCGCGGATCTCGATCACGTCCGGCCAGCCCGCGCCCTTCAGGCGGTGGGGGATGTCGGCGATGGTCTTGAGGTTGGCGGTCACGTCCTCGCCGACGCGGCCGTCGCCGCGCGTGGCGCCCTGCACCAGCACGCCCTTCTCGTAGCGCAGCGAGGCCGACAGGCCGTCGATCTTGGGCTCGGCCATGTAGAAGACCGGTTCGTCGGCGGCCAGACGCAGGAAGCGACGGATGCGGGCGTCGAACTCCGCGGCCTCGTCGTTGGAGAAGGCGTTGTCGAGGCTGAGCATCGGCACGCCGTGCTCGACCGGCGAGAACTGGGCCGAGCGCGCGGCGCCGACCTTCAGCGACGGCGAGTTCTCGCGCTGCAGGTGCGGGAAGAGCGCCTCGATATCGGCGTTGCGGCGCTTGAGTTCGTCGTACTCGGCGTCGCTGACCGTGGGGGCGTCGTCCTGATAGTAGCGCAGGTCGTGGCCGGCCAGGTCGTCGGCCAGGCGCTCCAGCTCCTCGACGGCCTGGGCTTCGGTGAGATCAGAGACGGGGATCAGGGGCACGGGTCGGCGAATCCGGTTGCGGTCGGCGGGGCAGGTTAGATGATCCTCCTCCTGTGGGGGAGGTGGCCCGAAGGGCCGGAGGGGGGACGTTTTCAGCCGCCGCTGACCTGAGAGCGTCAGCAGCAACTTCCCCCTCAGTCGCTTCGCGACAGCTCCCCCTTCAGGGGGAGCATCTTGCTTACCCCTCCAGCATCGCCAGCAGCGCGAAGCTGGCCAGCCAGTGTTCGCCCATGTAGTCGCCGGTGACGTGGGGCAGGGCGGTCGCCAGGTGCAGGTCGGCGGCTGCCGTGGCCACGGCGGCGAGCGCCGGCGGGGCGTCCTTGGCGACGGCGCGCCAGCACCAGGCGCGGGAAAGCGACAGGCCGTCGAGGTGGGCGATCTTGCCGTCGGTGCGGTCGCTGACGCTGGGCGGGGTGAACAGCGTGGCGGGGCGGCGGTCGGAAAGGTCCGGAAGGAAGGCGGCGAACCATTCGGCGAAGCTGTCGGGGTGCAGGCGGCGCATGGCCAGGGCCTCGACCAGCGCGGAAGAAAGGAAGTCGTCGCCCGACGGCTCCCAGGCCTGGCAGGCGCGATCCTGGCCGTACCAGGCGGCGGCCTTCGCCGCGAGCATGGCGCGGAAGTCGGCGTCGCCTGTTGCATCCGCGTAGTCGGCGGCCAGGGCCAGGGCGAAGGCGGTGTTGGAGTGCACGCCGGCCCGGATCGGATAGTCGGCGATCGGCAGGAAGGCGCGGTAGCGGGCGACGAAGGCGTCGGCCAGCGGCTGCATGACGGCGGCCCAGGGCGCATCGTGGCCCAGCAGTTCGGCTTGCAGCTTCAGCAGCCAGGCCCAGCCGTAGGGACGCTCGAAGCCGCGACTTTCGGGGCGGGCCAGATAGGCGACCTCGGCGGCGACCTTCTCGGCCGTGAACGCGTCGTCGAACAGGGCGCGGATGGCGCTAGCCTCGGCGATCTGCGGATGCAGGCGCAGGATCGTGGCCAGGGTCCAGTAGCCGTGGACGCACGAGTGCCAGTCGAAGCTGCCGAAGAAGATCGGGTGCAGGGCGCGCGGCCCTAGGGCGTCGGCGTCGCCCGCCATCACGTGGTCGAGCTTGTTGGGATACTCGCGGGCGACGTGGCCCAGGGCGGCCTGGGCGAAGCGGGCGGCGGTCTCAGCGGAAGGCGAGGACATACATCAGGACCATGTTGATCAGCAGCATCAGCACCGCCGTCGGCGCCTGGGCCTGGATGACGGCGTAGCGGTTCGAAAGCTGGAGGAGGGCGGCGGGAACGAGGTTGAAGTTGGCGGCAAGCGGGGTCAGCAGGGTGCCGCAGAAGCCCGACAGCATGCCGATGGCGCAGACCACGGCCGGGTCGCCGCCAAAGCGGCCGATCACCAGCGGCAGGCCGATGCCGGCGGTCATCACCGGGAAGGCGGCGAAGGCGTTGCCCATCATCACGGTGAAGATCGCCATGCCCAGGCAGTAGGCGACGACCACGGCCAGGCGGCTGTCGATGGGCGTGATCGCCAGGGTGATGTCGCCGATGGTCTGGCCCACGCCCGCCAGGGCGAAGACCGCGCCCAGGGCGGCCAGCATCTGCGGCAGCAGGGCGGCCCAGCCGACCAGGTCCATCAGGCGGCGACCTTCCTGAAGCGGTGCGCTGGCGGGCTGCTTGAAGAGGCGCTGGGCCAGGATTGCGGCCACGACAGCGGCGATGGCCAGGGACACCAGCGTCGCCTGCTTGGGATCGACGACATGCTGGCCGTTCCAGGTCAGGGCCTTGAACGCGAAGGTGCCGGCCAGCACGATCACCGGGATCAGCAGGGCAGGCAGGAACAGCTTGAGGCCGAAGCGCTGCGCCATTTCGGCCCGTTCCTCGCCGGTGGTGGTGGCGGGCTGGCCGACGCCCAGGCGCCCCGTGCCGGCCAGCAGGGCCAGCGCCACGACAAGGAAGCCGTTGCCCAGATCGCCGAAGCGGTCGCCGAACAGGAAACTCAGCGCGAACAGGCCCCAGAAGGCGGCGTTGCCCCAGCGCTTGGGATTGGCCTTGTCGCCCGCGCTCATCGCGGCGAAGGCGGTGAACATCAGGCCGGCGAGGACATAGACGAGCGGCAGGCCGATCATGCTTTGGTCCTCCGGCGCGAGAGCTTCCGGTCGAAGAGCAGCAGGCGCGCCCCGTGCACCAGGAAGGCGCAGATCGCCGTCGGTATGGCCCAGACCGACAGGTGCAGGGGCTCGACCACCAGGCCGTTCTGGTCGAGGAAGCCGACGATCAGCAGGATCGAGCCGATGGCCATGAAGACGTCCTCGCCGAAGAAGACGCCGACATTGTCGGTGCCGGCGCTCATGGCTTTCACCTTGTCGCGGGTCGCGTCGTCCAGGTCGCCCTGGTTCTCGGCGGCGGCCTCGGCCATGGGGGCGACGAGGGGGCGGACGGTCTGGGCGTGGCCGGCGATCGAGATCAGGCCCAGGGCCGCGGTCAGCTGGCGGGCCAGCAGGTAGACGACCAGGATCCGCCCGGCGGTGGCCGCCTTCATGGCCCGGACCGCGGTGCGGGCGCGCTCCTGCAGGCCCGAGCGCTCCAGCACGCCGATGGCGGGCAGGATCACCCAGACGATGCTGACATAACGGTTCTGGTTGAAGGCCTTGCCGAAGGCGGCCAGCACCTCCAAGGGGCCAAGGCCGGCGGCCAGGCCCGAGGCCATGGCCGCGCAGACCACCACCAGCAGCGGATTGAACCTCAGCGCGAAGCCGAGGACGATCACGCCCACGCCGATCAAGGGCAACATGCGGACGATCCCCCGTCTTCGAATCCGCCAGGACCGTCCGACGGCGAAAGGGCTCTGGCAAGTACGATCCCGTCTAACGCTGGTCGCTTGACGTCGGCGCCCGTCGGCGCGACGCTCAACTCAACAATGATAACTTACGGGAGCAAGCGTCATGGCCGACGGAACCGGCGCGATCGCCGCATCGATCAAGGATCAGGTCAGCGAGGCCGAATGGCAGGCCCGCGTCGACCTGGCGGCCCTCTATCGGCTGGTCGCCCTGCATGGCTGGGACGACATGATCTTCACCCACATCTCGGCGCGGATCCCGGGCCCCGAGCACCATTTCCTGATCAACCCGTACGGCATGTTCTTCGGCGAGATGACCGCCTCGTGCCTGGTGAAGGTGGATCTCGACGGCAACGTCATCGACAAGACGCCGTACTTCATCAATCCGGCGGGCTTCACGATCCACTCGGCCATCCATGCCGCGCGTGAGGACGCCCAGTTCGTGATGCACCTGCACACCGACCAGGGCGTGGCCGTGGCCGCTCACGCCGAGGGGCTGCTGCCGCTGAGCCAGCAGGCGCTGATCGTCACGCCGCAGCTGGCCTATCACGACTACGAGGGCATCGCCCTGAACCTGGACGAGCGCGAACGGCTGGTGGCCGATCTGGGCGACAAGCGGTTGATGCTGCTGCGCAACCACGGCACCCTGGCCACGGGCCGCACGGCGGCCGAATGCTGGCTCGGAATGTTCTTCCTGGAGCGCGCCTGCGCCCAGCAGGTGATGGCTCTCAGCGCAGGGCGCGATCACGTGCTGCTCGCTCCGGAGGCAGCCCAGGCAGAGGTTCGCAGCCAGACGGGCATGGGTCTTGGCATGATCGCGGGGCTGGCCTGGCCCGGTTGCCTGCGCCAGCTGGACCGCCAGTCCCCGGGCTACGCGGATTAGGCGGCTGCGGCCAAGCTTGGCGACCGATGTTACGTCACGCTAAAGCTTTGCAACTGTTTCAAAGTTGAAATGTCACGTAATTCTAGTGTCACTAGACGCGGGTCTAGGGTGGGGTCATATGTCGCCCCAACCTAGACCTTAAGGGCGCCGGTTCAACGGCGCCGGAGCGTATTTGTGATCCGCAGGCACTTCTTCCTCATCGCGGCCGGGGTCGCGTTGGTTCTGATGATCCTGGCCGGCGGAGCCAAGCTGATGCTTGGCGGCAAGGCCGAAGGGCAGGGCGGCCCGGGCGGCCGCGCCACGGCCGTCTCGCAGGTCAAGGTCGGCGAGCGACCCTTCACCGATCGCATCGAAGTGCTGGGCGTGGCCAAGGGCCGCCAGTCGGTAACGATCACCTCCAACACCACCGAGCTGATCACCGCCGTCCACTTCACCGACGGCCAGCTGGTTTCGCGCGGGCAGGTCCTCGTCACCCTGAAGGACGACCAGGAGACCGCCGACATCGCCCAGGCCCAGGCCAACCTGGACCAGGCCAAGCGCAATTACGACCGCTGGAAGACCCTGGCCGACAAGGGCATCGCCCCGCGCGCCACCGCCGAGCAGAATCTGGCCGCCTATGAGAGCGCCAAGGCCGCCCTGGCCTCGGCCAAGGCCCAGCGGCTGGACCGCGTGATCCGCGCGCCGTTCTCGGGCCGCGTGGGGATCTCCGACGTCGCCCCGGGTACGCTGATCGCGCCGGGCGGGGCCATCGTCAGCCTGGACGACGCCTCGGTCGTGCGGGTCGATTTCTCGGTGCCCGACCGCTACCTCGCCACCCTGCGCGACGGCCTGCCGATCAAGGCCAGCCCCGACGCCCTGCCGGGCGAGACCTTCCAGGGCCAGATCGCCCAGATCGACACCCGCATCGACGCGGCCACCCGCGCCATCAAGGCCCGCGCCGAATTCCCCAATCCCGGCGGCCGGCTGAAGCCAGGCATGCTGGTCAAGGTCGCCATCGACCAGGGCGTGCGCCAGGGCCTGGCCGTGCCGGAAGCGGCCGTTCAGTTCGAAGGCCAGCAGGCCTCGGTGTTCCTCGTCGCCAAGGGCGAGAAGGGTCAGGTCGCCCGCCGCACCAACATCACCACCGGCCTCACGGCCGACGGCTTCGTCGAGATCCGCTCGGGCCTGAAGGCCGGCGACCTGGTGGTGGCCGACGGCCTCAACCGCGTGCAGGACGGCGGCGCGGTGCGCGACGTGGCCAAGCCGGCCGGCGGCCCGGGCGGTCAAGGCGGCAAGCCCCAAGACCGTAAGGCGGGCTGATGCTTTCCGACATCTCCGTCCGCCGCCCGGTATTCGCCGCCGTCGCGGCGATCATCCTGTGCGTCATCGGCCTGGCGGCCTTCGGCTCGCTGCCGATCCGCGAACTGCCCAATGTCGACCCGCCGGTGGTGTCGATCTCGACCGTCTATCGCGGCGCCTCGGCCGAGGTCATCGAAGAGCGCATCACCCAGGTGATCGAGCGCCAGGTCTCGGGCATCCAGGGCATCGACCGGGTCAACAGCTCCTCGCGCGACGGCCGCTCGCAGATCAGCATCACCTTCCGCCTGGACCGCGACCTGGACGCCGCCGCCAACGACGTGCGCGACGCCGTCAGCCGGGTCTCGGCCAACCTGCCCGACCAGGCCGACCCGCCGCAGATCGCCAAGGCCAACGCCGACGCCTCGCCGATCATCATCCTGAACCTGACCTCGACGACCCTGGATCCGCTGGAACTGGCCGACTACGCCGACCGCTACCTGGTCGAGCGGATGTCGACCATCGACGGCGTGGCTCAGGCCAACCTGTTCGGGGCCAAGATCTACGCCATGCGCATCTGGCTGAACGCCGACGCCATGGCCGCCCGGGGCGTGACCGTCAGCGACGTCGAGGACGCGCTGAACGCCCAGAACCTGGAACTGCCGGCCGGTTCGCTGGAAAGCAGCGCCAAGGACTTCACCATCCGCGTGGCCCGCGCCTACGCCACGCCGGCCGACTTCGCCCGCCTTCCGATCCGCGCTGCGGATGCCAACGGCTTCGTGCTGCGCCTGTCGGACGTGGCCCGCATCGAGGAAGGCCCGGACGAGCGCCGCCGCCTGTTCCGGGGCAACGGCGTCGACCAGGTCGGCATCGGCCTGACCCGCCAGTCGCAGGCCAACGACGTCGCCATCTCCGACGCCGTCCGCAAGGAGGTGGAGGTCATCAACCAGACCCTGCCGCCTGGCACCAAGCTGGTGGTGGCCGTGGACAACTCGGTGTTCACCGCCGAGGCCATCCACGAGGTCTGGATCACCATGGGCATGTCCGTGGCCCTGGTGGCCCTGGTCAACCTGATCTTCCTGGGCAGCTGGCGTTCGGCGCTGATCCCCTCGATCGTCGCGCCGATCTGCATCCTGTCGACCTTCATCGTGCTGGCCCCGCTGGGCTTCTCGCTGAACCTGCTGACCCTGCTGGCTCTGGTGCTGGCTGTCGGCCTCGTCGTCGACGACGCCATCGTCGTGGTCGAGAACATCCAGCGCCGGGTGGACGAGGGCGAGCCGGCCCTGATCGCCGCCCAGCGTGGCTCGCGCCAGGTGTTCTTCGCGGTGGTGGCCACCACGATCGTGCTGATCTCGGTGTTCGCGCCGCTGATGTTCCTGCCCGGCTATATCGGCCGCCTGTTCGTCGAACTGGCCGTGGCCATCGCCGCGGCCGTGGCCTTCTCGGCGCTGCTGGCGCTGAGCCTGTCGCCGATGATGGCCTCCAAGCTGCTCAAGCCCGCGCACGGCGGAGGCTGGTTCAACAAGCGCATGGACTGGGCGATGGATCGGCTGAAGGAAAGCTACCGCGCCTCGCTCGAGAGCCTGCTGGGGGTGCGCGCCGCCAGCTTCGCCGCCGGCGGGGCGGTGATCCTGCTGGCCGGTTTCGCGGCGCTGCTGTTCGTCAGCCTGCCCAAGGAACTGGTGCCGGCCGAGGACCGCGGCCGCGTCGACATCCAGATCAGCGCGCCCGAAGGCGCCGGTTTCGACTACACCGCCGGCATCGGCGCCAAGATCGAGAAGATCATGGCCCGCTACCGCGAGGACGGCATCGCCGAGCGCACCATCCTGACCATCCCGCGCTTTGGCCAGAGCCAGTTCAACTCGGGCAACGGCGTGGTGGTGCTCAAAGGCTGGGGCGAGCGCGACAAGACCGCCGACGACGTGGCGGCCGAGCTCAACAAGGACCTGTCCAAGATCACCGGCGTGCGCGCCGTGGCCAGCGTTCGCGGCGCCTTCCAGCGCGGCGGCGGCGGTGGCGGCGGGGGCGGCACCAATGTCGACCTCATCGCCGTGGGCAACGACTATGTGCAGCTGTCCAACTGGCTGAAGCCGATCCTGGCGGCGGCCCAGGAGAACCCGGGCTTCTCGCGCCCGCGCATCGACTACGAGCCGACCGCGCCGCGCCTGTCGGTGCAGATCGATCTCGACAAGGCCGCCAGCCTCGGCGTCTCGGCCCAGGCCGTGGGCCGGGCGCTGGAGACCATGTTCGGTTCGCGCCAGGCGACGACCTACATCAAGAACGGCCAGGAATACGACGTCATCCTGCAGACCGAACTCGACCAGCGCCGCAGCGTCGCCGACCTCGACAAGCTGCAGGTGCGCACCAACGCCGGCGGCCTGGTGCCGCTGTCGACGGTGGTGAAGACCGAGCTGCGCGGCGACACCCCCGATCGTCCGCGCGTCGACCGCCTGCGCTCGGTGACCCTGACCACCCAGCTGTCGCCGGGTTACACCGTCGAGGACGCCGTCAGCTTCTTCCAGGCCCAGGCCGCGCAGCATCCGACCCCCGGCGTCAGCATCAAGTGGGGCGGCCAGGCCAAGGACTACCTGGAAGGCTCGGGCGGCATCGCCATCGCCTTCGGCCTCGCCCTGCTGCTGGTCTTCCTGGTGCTGGCCGCGCAGTTCGAAAGCTGGATCCATCCGGCGGTGATCATGCTGACCGTGCCGCTGGCGGTGCTGGGCGGCCTGTTCGGCCTGGTCATGGCCGGCTCGACCATCAACACCTACAGCCAGATCGGCCTGATCATCCTGATCGGCATCGCCGCCAAGAACGGCATCCTGATCGTCGAGTTCGCCAACCAGCTGCGCGACGAGGGCTTGAAGGTCACCGAGGCGGTGATCGAGGCGGCGGCCCTGCGCCTGCGCCCGATCATCATGACCTCGATCGCCACGGCCATGGGCGCCTTGCCGCTGCTTCTCTGGACAGGGGCCGGGGCGGGAAGCCGCCAGACGATCGGGGCCGTGATCTTCTTCGGCGCGATCGTGGCGACCCTGCTAACGCTGTTCATCGTTCCGGTGTTCTACAACCTGCTCGCACGCTTCACGAAATCTCCGGAGTGGACGGCGCGGCAGATCGAGGACTATGAAGCGCGCGAAAAGGCGGGCGAGGGGCATACCTCACCCGTATAAACGGGTGAGGAAGCATGGCTGACGGGTCTCTGACGGCCAAGCGGCAGGAAATCGCGCTGCTGCGGCGTCTCGAGGAACGCATTCTCTGGCTGGCGTCGTGGACGATCCACAACGCCAACCACCTTCGCGAAAGCCGCGACGGGCTGAAGGTCGGCGGTCACCAGGCCTCGTGCGCCTCGATAACCACCCTGATGACGGCGCTCTACATGAAGGCGCTGCGGCCGCAGGATCGGGTGGCGGTCAAGCCGCACGCCAGCCCCGTCTTCCACGCCATCCAGCACCTGTTCGGCCGCCAGAGCCTGGACAAGCTGAAGGCCTTCCGCGCCCTGGGCGGCGCGCAGTCCTATCCCTCTCGCACCAAGGACGTCGACGACGTCGACTTCTCGACCGGCTCGGTGGGCCTGGGCGTGGCGGTCACCGCCTTCGCCTCGCTGGCCCAGGACTACCTGGCCGCGCGCGGCTCGGTGAAGCCCGAGAGCATGGGGCGGATGATCTCGCTGCTGGGCGACGCCGAGCTGGACGAGGGCAACATCTACGAAGCCCTGATCGAGGCCTGCAAGCACGACCTGCGCAACACCTGGTGGATCGTCGACTACAACCGCCAGAGCCTGGACGCGACGACCAAGGACCGGATGTTCACCCGCTACGGCGAGATCTTCGAGGCCGCCGGCTGGACCGTCGAGACCCTGAAGTGGTCCAAGCGCCAGCGCGAAGCGTTCGAGCGGCCGGGCGGGGCGGCGCTGAAGGCCTGGATCGAGACCGCGCCCAACGACCTCTATTCGGCCCTGACCTATCAGGGCGGGGCGGCCTGGCGCGAGCGGCTGGCCACCGACCTGGCCGGGGACCCCGACGCCCTGGCGCTGATCGGCGCATACAAGGACGTCGACCTCGGTGAGCTGATGACCGAACTGGGCGGCCACTGCCTGGAGACGATCCTGGAGGCCTTCGAGCGGGCCTCGCGCGACGACGCCCCCCGGTTCTTCATCGCCTACACCGTCAAGGGCCTGCGGCTGCCGTTCCAGGGCCACAAGGACAACCACGCGGGCCTGATGAACCCCACCCAGATCGCCGAGCTGCGCGAGCGGCTGGGCGTGGTCGAGGGCGAGGAGTGGGACGCGCTGTCGGGACTGTCCTCGGCCGAGCGCACGGCGCTGAAGGGCCTCGTCGCCCGCGCGCCCTTCGCGGTCGCCAACGATCGCAACTACACGGCGGCGACCGTGGCGACGCCGACGCCGGACGAACTGCTGTCCGCGGTGGCCGCCAAGGGGGAGGGAAGCGGCGAGCAGTCGACCCAGGCCGCCTTCGGCAAGGTCATGTTCGACATCGCCGCCCGCAAGGACGAGTTCGCAGGCCGGGTGGTGACCACCTCGCCGGACGTGACGGTGTCGACCAACCTGGGCGGCTTCGTGAACCGGCGTGGCGTGTTCCATCGCCGGGCCCACGAGGACGTCTTCAAGCGCCGCCGCATCCCCTCGGCCCAGGTGTGGTCGATGGGCGAGACAGGGCAGCACGTCGAGCTGGGCATCGCGGAGAACAACCTGTTCATCGCCCTGGCGGCCCTGGGCCTGACCGCGCCGCTGTTCGGCGAGCGCCTGTTCCCGATCGGCACGCTCTACGACCCCTTCATCGCTCGGGGCCTCGATGCCCTGAACTACGCCTGCTACCAGGACGCCCGCTTCCTGCTGGTCGCCACGCCCTCGGGCCTGACGCTGGCCCCAGAAGGGGGCGCGCACCAGTCGATCGGATCGCCCCTCATCGGCATGAGCCAGCCAGGGCTGGACGCTTACGAACCCGCCTTCGCCGACGAGACGGCGGTGCTGATGGCCCACGCCTTCGAACGGATCCAGGCCGCCGACGGGTGCTCGACCTACCTGCGCCTGTCCACGCGCTCGATCGCCCAGCCCGAACGCGGCGACGCGGCCTGGAAGCAGGGCGTGGTCGAGGGCGCCTACTGGCTGAAGCCCCCGGCCCCGGATGCGCGCCTGGCTATCGTCTACAGCGGGGCCCTGGCCCCCGAGGCGCTGGAGGCGCACGCGGCGCTTCTGGAGGACGAGCCGGGGGCGGGCCTGCTGGCCGTGACCTCGGCCGACGTGCTGCACCGCGACTGGACCGCCGCCGGCCGCTCGCGCTGGACGCTGGGCGAAAAGCAGGTCTCGACGGTGGAGCGGCTGCTGGCCGACCTGCCGCGCGAGGCGGGCCTGGTGACCCTGGTCGACGGCGCGCCGGCGACGCTGTCCTGGCTGGGGTCGGTGCATGGTCACCGCCTGCGGGCGCTGGGCCTGGAGACCTTCGGCCAGTCGGGGGATTTGCCGGATCTGTATTCGAAGTACCGTCTCGACGCGGAGGCGGTTCTGGACGCCTGCGCGGACCTGCTGGCTTAGGGGGAGGGCCCCCTCCGGCCCTCTGGGCCACCTCCCCCCAGAGGGGGAGGATCTGGTCAACGGGATGCTCCCCCCTCTGGGGGAGCTGTCGCGGAGCGACTGAGGGGGCCGCCGAAGGCGGTCTACCGCGTACCAGGATCCGGCAGCGGGTCGATCCCCACGATAAGGTCGTCGCGGATCAGGTAGGCGATGATGGCGGTGTTCTGCGACCACAGGCGGCCGTCGGGGCGGCGCAGAGCGATCTCGACGTCGGCATGGACCCAGCCGTCGGTCTGGCGGCGCACGCGCATCAGGCTGATCTCGACGCCGGCCATGGCGAACTGGCGCTCGAAATAGCCTCGCGCGGCCTCCAGGCCCAACACTTCGCCGCCTTCCAGCACGTTGGCGAAGGCGACGTCGGGATGCAGCTGGGCGACCACGGCTTCGAGGTCGCGGCGGCGCGTCGCCTCGAAGTGCCGGGTCAGCAACACTTCCGCCTTCGCCATGCTTACGCCTCGTCCAAACGCTCGACGATATCCATGCGCGACACGCGCTCGCCTTGGAACGTGTAGATATGTCGCACGCAGCTGTCGGACCAGAGCCGGCCCTCCAGGTTATGCACAGTCTGGTTCGTGGCGACGGAAACGCGACCGTCCTCCAGCACCGTGAACTCCATGGGCGCGGCCTCGACCCGGACCATGCCGTCGCGCCGCGCCCAGAAGGCCCGCATCGCCTCGACCCCCACGACCCGGCCGCCGCCGATCTGGTCTGGCCAGTCGACGGCGGGATCCAGCTCGGCCGCGAAGGCGTCGAAGTCGCCCTTGTTGTAGGCGTCGTAGAGCCGGGTCAGGAGGGCGATGCGGGGTGTCATGGGGCCGATGGGG
>Ga0247823_10000276_pt1 | contig 44571 bp, 42 predicted proteins | sample 13C_PalmiticAcid_2_FD_192426 | JGI IMG/M metagenome (GOLD analysis project Ga0247823, IMG submission 192426) | Soil microbial communities from agricultural site in Penn Yan, New York, United States - 13C_PalmiticAcid_Day30 | ecosystem: Environmental > Terrestrial > Soil > Agricultural land... | reverse complement strand
AACGACGAAGGCGGTCGCATCGGGGCAGGCGGCGAGCGCGATGCGGCTGCGATCGACGAGGCAATCAACGACGGCTTGCTGGAACGAGGCGGCAAGGTCGGGGACGCTGTGCTGGCCGCTTGCCGCGGCGCGGGCGACCGCGCTTTTGAGTCCGGCGAAGGAGAAATGCGGTTCGGCGCTGCCGACGAGCGGGCGCGGTAGCGGCACCGCATGCGGGTTGCCGTCCTGCGCGATGCGTTCGACCGCCGGGCCGCCGGGATAGCCGAGCCCGAGCAGTTTTGCGGTCTTGTCGAACGCTTCGCCCGCGGCGTCGTCGATCGTCGTGGCGAGGCGACGGTAGTCACCCACGCCGCGCACGAGCAGCAGCTGGCAATGGCCGCCCGAGACGAGGAGCAGCAGATAGGGGAATTCGAGATTCGCGTCGGCAAGGCGCGGCGAAAGCGCATGGCCTTCGAGATGATTGACCGCGATCAACGGCTTGTTGGCGGCGTGGGCGAGCGCCTTGCCGGTGACGAGCCCGACCATCACGCCGCCGATCAGACCGGGGCCCGCGGTCGCGGCGATCGCATCGACGTCGGCAAGCGATACGCCCGCGTCGGCGAGCACGCCTTCGACAATCGGCGCGAGCCGGTCGACATGCGCGCGCGCCGCGATCTCGGGAACGACGCCGCCATAGGGGCTGTGCTCGGCTTCCTGTCCCGCGACGCGGTGCGCCAAAATGCGCCGTTCGCTGTCGACGAGCGCCGACGCGGTTTCGTCGCAGCTCGATTCAAGGCCGAGGATCAGGGTCATATTATTGCGCGTTCCTTTACCCGCCCCTTTATCGGCAGGGCAAGCCGCGCTAGCAGCAGGGCCGATGATTGAACTTCCGACCTTTGAAAACCCGCTGCGTATCGGCACGCGGGCCTCGCCACTCGCGATGGCTCAGGCGCATATGGCGGCTGCGGCGCTGATTGCCAGCCATGGCTTCGATATGGCCACGCTCGAAATCGTGCCGATGACCGCAACCGGCGACCGGATCCAGGACCGCGCGCTCGCCGAGGTCGGTGGCAAGGCGCTGTGGACGCGCGAACTTGACGCCGCGCTCGACGCGGGGACGATCGACATCGCGGTTCATTCGCTGAAGGACGTCGAAACGCTCCGCGATGCGCGCTTTTTTCTCGGTGCGATGCTCGAACGCGCCGACCCGCGCGATCGGCTGGTGGTGCGCGAGGGGATTGCCGCGGCGACGATCGCCGACCTGCCGCAAGGCGCGCGGCTGGGGACGAGCAGCCCGCGCCGCGCGGCGCAGGTAAAGCGGATCCGCCCCGATCTCGAAACGGTGCTGCTGCGCGGCAATGTCGCGACGCGGCTGGCGAAGATTGCGGATGGCGACGCCGATGCGACCTTGCTCGCGGCGGCGGGGCTCGACCGGCTGGGGATGCACGACGTCGGCGTCGTGCAGGAAGCGAGCCTGTTGCTTCCGGCGGCGTCGCAGGGGGCGATCGGGATCGAATGCCGTGCCAACGATGCGGCGACGCGCGCGTTGCTCGCGGCGATCGATCATGCACCGACGCACAGTGCCGTCGCGGCCGAGCGCGCCTTCCTCGCCGAGTTGGGAGGCGATTGCCGCTCGCCCGTCGCGGCGCACGCCTATTGGCGCGCCGACGGCACGCTGCGCCTCGATGCCGAGATTTTCTCCGACGATGGTGCGGAGCATGCTGCCGGGCACATCCTTGTCGCCGATTCGGGCGCGGCGGCGGCACTGGCGCGGCGCCTGCTCGGCGAGGCGCCCGAGAGCGTCCGGAGCCTGTTCGCGGCATGACCGCTGGCTTGCCGCTGATCGTCACGCGGCCCGAAGCGGGCAACGCCGCGACGGTCGCGCAGGCAAACAAACTGGGGCTCAATGCCCGTGCGATGCCGCTTTTTGCCGCGCGTTCGCTCGAATGGCGCACGCCGGCGGGCGAAGATTTCGATGCGCTGCTGCTGACCAGCGCCTTCGCGGCGAAGCTCGCGGGTGCAGATCTCGCCAAGCTTTCGTCGCTACCCGTTTATGCCGTAGGCGCGGCAACCGCGCGCGCTGCCGAGTCCGCGGGACTGACGGTCGCGATGACCGGATCGGCCGATGCGCAGCGACTTCTTGATGACATGGCGTCACAAAATTTACGAACGATCCTATGGCTTTGCGGCCGCGACCGGTCCGAATTCGACGCCCGCGGCGCGGTGATAACCGCGCTGCCATGCTATGCGGTCGAACCGGCGCAGCCCCCGGCGGAATGGTCCGCGCTGATCGCCGAGCCGGCTATACTGCTCGCGCATTCGGCACGCGCGGCGCAGCGCATTTCCGATCTGGTCGGCGCCGCGCGCGGCCATTTGTCGCTTGTCGCGATCAGCGCTTCGGTCGCCGCTGCGGCGGGCGGCGGATGGCGCGACCTCGCCATCGCGGGACAGCCCGACGACGCGGCAATGTTGGCAGAGGCGCGTGCTTTGTGGCACAAGGGTACAAAATAGGGTCGTTCGAAAGAGAAACATGGCAATCGACAGCATCGACACCGCCTCGCCCGCAGTGGACGAGGTGGTCCCGGCGAGGGGGCTATCGTTCCGCGCACTCGCCCTTGGTGCCTTCCTCCTGCTTCTGATCGGCATCGCCGGCGGCGGATGGGCGGTGAACCGCTGGCTGACGGGCGAAAATGTCCCCACAACCAAGATGATCGGCACGCCCGCGACAACGCCCGCGCTGGTTGCAGGCGGCGCAGCCAAGGGCGCTGGCGGCCAGCCGCTCGTCGTGGCGCCGATCGATGGGGCCAACGCGCTCGTCGCGCGCGTCGCCGAACTCGAACAGCGCCTGTCGCGTATCACGCTCGAGGCCGAATCGGCGTCGGGCAATGCGTCGCGCGCCGAAGGTTTGCTCGTCGCCTTTGCGGTGCGCCGCGCGCTCGATCGCGGCCTGTCGCTCGGCTATCTCGACGCGCAGCTGCGGCTGCGTTTCGGCGACGACCAGCCCAATGCAGTCAAGACGATCATCGATACGTCGCGCGAACCGGTGACGCTCGAACAGCTGCGCGCCGAACTCGACACGCTGGCGCCGCAACTCGTCGGACGCGGCGGCGACGACAATGGCAGCCTGTGGACCGGGCTCCGCCGCGAGCTCGGCGAATTGTTCGTCGTGCGCGCTGCGGGAACGCAATCGCCGCGCGCCTCCGAACGGCTCGATCGCGCGCGCCGCTATCTCGCGGCGGGGCAGGCCGACCTCGCGATCGCCGAGGTCGAAGCGATGCCGGGATCGGATGTCGCGAGCGACTGGCTGATCGCCGCGCGGCGTTACCATGAAGCGCGGCGCGCGCTTGACCTGATCGAGACGGCGGCGATATTGGAACCGCGCGACAGTCCCGCTGCCGCGATGGCCCGCAAAACGGCCGAACCGACCCCGTAACGATCCGATTCCATCGGTCGTTTCTTGAAGAAAGCAGACCCATGGCCCTCGCCGATCCGCAGCGCATCGAAGCGCTCGACCCGCTCGATCCCCTCCAGCTCGATGCCGAGCTGAGCGAAGAGGAGCGGATGGTCCGCGATACCGCGCGGTCCTATGCGACCGATGCGCTGTTGCCGCGTGTGACCTCGGCGTTCCTCGACGAGCGTTTCGACCGCGAGATCATGTCCGAAATGGGATCGTTAGGCCTGCTCGGCGCGACGATCGACCCCGAATATGGCGGCGCGGGGCTCAATTATGTCAGCTACGGGCTGATCGCACGCGAGGTCGAGCGCGTCGATTCGGGATACCGGTCGGCCTGTTCGGTGCAAAGTTCGCTCGTGATCCACCCGATCAACGCTTATGGCAGCGAGGAGCAGAAGCGGAAGTTCCTGCCCGGGCTGACCTCTGGCGAACTTGTCGGCTGTTTTGGCCTGACCGAGCCCGATGCGGGCAGCGACCCCGGCGGCATGCGCACCCGCGCCGAAAAGATCGAGGGCGGCTATCGCCTCAAGGGCGCGAAAATGTGGATCACCAACTCGCCGATCGCCGACGTCTTCGTCGTGTGGGCGAAGTCGGAGGCGCATGACGGCGCGATTCGCGGCTTCGTGCTCGAAAAGGGGATGAAGGGGCTGTCGGCGCCGAAGATCGAGGGCAAGGTGTCCTTGCGCGCGTCGGTCACCGGCGAAATCGTCATGGATTCGGTCGAGGTCGGCGAGGATGCGCTGTTGCCGCATGTGTCGGGGCTGAAGGGCCCGTTCGGCTGTCTCAACCGCGCGCGCTACGGCATCGGATGGGGCGCGATGGGCGCGGCCGAATTCTGTTATGAAGCCGCGCGCAATTATACCGGCGAGCGCAAGCAGTTCGGGCGGCCGCTCGCGGCGAACCAGATCGTCCAGTTGAAGCTGGCTAACATGCTCACCGAAATCACGCTGGGCTTGCAGACCGCGTTGCGTGTCGGCCGGTTGATCGACGAGGGGCGGCTGATTCCCGATGCGATCAGCCTGCTCAAGCGCAACAATTGCGGCAAGGCGCTCGATATCGCCCGCGTCGCGCGCGACATGCACGGCGGCAACGGCATTTCGGCCGATTATCATGTGATCCGTCATGCGGTGAACCTCGAGACGGTGAACACTTACGAGGGCACGCATGACGTTCATGCGCTGATCCTCGGCCGCGCAATCACCGGCATTTCGGCCTTTGCCTAAACCGCACGTTGTAAAACCTTTGGGAGGCATCCGCGTCGTCGAACTGGCGCGGGTGCTCGCGGGCCCTTGGTGCGGGCAATTGCTCGCCGACCTCGGTGCCGAGGTCGTCAAGGTCGAGCGGCCGGGGGCTGGCGACGATACGCGGAGCTGGGGGCCGCCCTTCATCATGGATGCGAGCGGTGCAAATCTCGGCGCTGCTTATTATCACAGCACCAACCGCGGCAAGACGGGGGTGGCGATCGATATCGCGAGCGCGGAAGGGCAGGCGGAGGTGCGCGCGCTGATCGCCGACGCCGATGTGGTGATCGAGAATTACAAGGTCGGCGGACTCGCGAAATATGGTCTCGATCCGGCGACGCTCTGCGCCGACTTTCCGCGCCTGATCGTCTGTTCGATCACCGGGTTTGGGCAGACCGGGCCTTACGCACATCGCGCGGGTTATGATTTCATCATCCAGGCGATGGGCGGCGCGATGTCGCTGACCGGAGAACCCGACGGCGCGCCGCAAAAGGCGGGAATCGCCTATGCGGACATCTTCACCGGCATGTATTCGACGGTCGCGATCCTTGCGGCGCTGCTGCGGCGTGACGCCACCGGGAAGGGCGCGCATATCGATATGGCTTTGCTCGACTGTCAGGTCGGGGTGCTCGCCAATCAGGCGGCGAATTATCTCGCGAGCGGCGTATCGCCGCGGCGGATGGGCAATGGCCACGCCAATGTCGTGCCCTATCAGGCGTTCGCGACCGCCGACGGGCAGTTGGTGATCGCCGTCGGCAACGACGGCCAGTTTCGTAAATTATGTGTGATCCTGGGCGAGCTGGGCTGGGCCGATGACGCGCGTTTCTCGAGCAATGCGGCGCGGCTCGCGAACCGCGCCGAATTGATCCCGATGCTTGCGGCGAAGATTGCCACTTGGGGGGCGCAGGCACTTTCGCTGGCGCTCGAGGCTGAGGGTGTGCCTGCCGGGCCGATCAACGATATCGCGAGCGTTTTTGCCGATCCGCAGGTTCAGGCGCGCGGGATGCGTTTCCGTCCCGACGGCGCCAGCGTCGACGGGCTCGCGAGCCCGATCGTCATCGACGGCGAGCGGATGGTCGCCTCAAAGGGCGCGCCACCGCTCGGCGCATAGAAAAAGGGGCGCCACAGCGGGCGCCCCTTCTCCCCCTTTTTCCGAAGATCAGAACTTCACCGTACCGGTCACGAAGACTTGGCGCGGATTCCCGTAGAATGCGGTCAGCGTGCCTTCGCGGCCGAGCGCCGACGTCGGCAGGCCGTTGGCGCCCGGAATGATCGCGCCGGTGACCGGGTTGACGTTCACAAACGTATAGCCCGAGGTCTTATACTCCTTGTTCGTCAGATTCTTGCCGAACACGCCGAGGCTCCAGCGATCGTCGGGTGCGGTGTAGACGAGGCTGGCGTCCCACAAAGCGAAGCCCTTCTGGTCGATATAGGGGTTCGGGATTTCGAACTGATAGGTCTTGCTGCGGTACGACAAGGTCGTCCCAAAGCTCAGATCGCCGTCGCCGATCGGGGTCGAGTAAGCCAGCGTGCCGCTCGCGGTCCATTTCGGGGTGTTCTGCACCTCGCGGAAGTCGGAGACGTCGGTCGGCGTGTTGACCCCGCCGACGAGGATGTTCGAGATATATTCCTTATAGTCGGCCTGGATAAAGCCGAGCGCCGTCGACAGCGTCAGCCGGTCGCCTGCGGTCGCCAGATCTTCGCCGAGGCGTGCGCGGCCTTCGAATTCGACGCCCTTGAAGGTCGCCTTGCCGGCGTTCGACACGACACCGCAGAAGCTGGGCAGGCCGCTGACGGTGCAGGCGACCGAGCCCGGGATCTGGACGTCGGTGTAATCGGCATAGAAAGCGGCCAGCGCGACATTGACCGCGCCGTCCATCAAGCTGCCCTTGTAGCCGACTTCGTAGCTTTCGACCTTTTCGGGTCGGAAGCTCAGGAAGGAGGCGACTTCGGCGTCGGTCGGCGCGCCCGGAATCGCGGCCGGCGCGTTCACGCCGACACCGCGCGGGTCGAAGCCGCCGCCCTTGAAGCCCTGCGAATAGCTGGCGTAGAAATTATGATCGGGGGTCGGCTTGAACGACAGTGAGGCGCGCGGGGTGAATTTGTTGAAACTGCGCTTGCCGTCGAAATTGGTGCCCGGCGCGCCAAAGGCGACGCCCGCGCCGCCGAATACCGGCGACCCGCCGCCGAGATAGCTCTGCCGCAGGATCGACGCTTCGCGTTCGTCCCATGTGTAGCGGCCGCCGACCGACAGGCTGAGCTGGTCGCTGAAATCATAGGTGAAATCGCCGAACACCGCGAAGGTCTGGGTATCGACATCGGCCTCGGTGAAGGCGGTGAGGCCCGCGAGATTGTTGAAGATGCGGACGTCGAACAAAGTGTCGCCGCTTGCATCGAGATAATAGAAGCCGAGCAGGCCCTTCAGCTTGTCGCCTTCGTACAGGACCTGGAATTCCTGACTGATCTGCTCGTTGAAGTAGAATCCAGGGACGTCGATGTCGACGCCGGGCAGCGCGTCGAAGTCGATCGGGGTCGCCGACGTGTCCTTGCGCCACGCGCTGATCGACCGCAGCGTGACCGTGTCGCTTAGTTCGGCGGTAACGTTCATCGCGAGGCCGTAGGCTTCGATTTCCTGCTTCGGATCGTCGAGACCGCCGCGGCTGTCGAACACGTCGTCGAGCACGGGGGCGTTGGTCAGCAGCGACGGGATCAGGCGGTGGCCGCCGCGCGGATCGCTCTTGTCCTTCGAATAATCGCCCGAGATGCGGATCAGCACCGGCGCGCCATAGCCGCCAAGTTCGACAGTGGCGCGCCCCGCCCACACGTCCTTGTTATAATTTTCGCGGCCGGTGGTGAGATTGTCGCCGAAACCGCCGCGCGACAGGCGCGCGACCGAACCGCCGACGCGGAGCAGGTCGCCGATCGGCGCGCTCGCGGTGACGACGAGGTCGGCCTGGTCGTAGGTGCCGAGCGTGCCTTTGATCTTGAGCGAGAATTCCTCGGGCAGTTGCTTGGTCACATATTTGACCGCGCCGCCGATCGTGTTGCGACCGTAGAGCGTGCCCTGTGGCCCGCGCAGGATTTCGATGCGCTCGACGTCGTAGATATCGAGCACCGCGGCCTGCGGGCGGTTGAGATAGACGTCGTCGAGATAGATGCCGACGCCCTGTTCGAAGCCCGACACCGGATCCTGCTGGCCGACGCCGCGGATGAAGGCGCTGAGCGTCGAGTTCGAGCCGCGTGAGACTTCGAGCGTGGTGTTCGGGGTCGTCTGGCCGATATCGGTGATGTCGATCGCCCCGGCCTTTTCGAGCGCTTCGCCCGAATAAGCGGTGATCGCGACGGGCACATCGATCAAGCGCTCGTCGCGGCGGCGGGCGGTGACGATGATTTCGTTGTCGCCGGCGTCGGTAACGCCTGCTTCTTGCGCGAAGGCAGTGGGGGCGAAGGCGATCATGGAAAGCGCGCTGGTGGCAAGGATGGCACGGCGCAGCGGGCGGGCGAAAGGACGCATGAAGACTCTCCCATGTGGTGGGTGACCCTCGCCACCCTGTTTTGGTTTTCTTGGGCCGGTGCTTGCCAAGCCGCGCCGCATCCAATAATGAAACATGAACCAAGTTTCAACTTGGAATGTGCAGCCGTCGTTTTTTGCTTGCCAGTGGTGCGGAAAAGCCACGATGCAGGGATTGGGCAGCGACGGAGGGAGACGAGGACCGTTATGGATCAGCCGCCAGTCGCGACAGGGAGCGCCGAGAGCGAGACGCGCGACAAGACGCCGCGTACCGAGCGCGGGCGGAGGACGCTGCGCAAGCTGCTCGACGCGGCGGCGGTCGAATTCGGCGAGCGCGGGTTCCACGAGGCGTCGATCAGCGCGATCACGCGCCGCGCGGGGACCGCGCTTGGCAGTTTCTACACTTATTTCGATTCGAAAGAGGAAATCTTCCAGGCTCTCGTCCGCTATATGAGCGAGCAGCTACGCGATCATGTGACGCCGCTCGTCCAGTCGGCGCCCGACGGGATCAGCGCCGAACGCATCGGGCTCGAATCCTATCTCGGCTTTGTGCGCGAGCATAAGGAGATTTACCGCATCATCGATGAGGCCGAGTTCGTCGACTATGCAAGCTATCGCCGCCATTATGAAACGACCGTTGCGCGCGTGCGCCAGCGGCTCGAAGGCGGCGCGGCGCGCGGCGAAATCCGCGATGACGTCAGCGAAATCCACGCCTGGGCGATCGGCGGGATGAATGTGTTTCTGGGAATGCGCTATGGGCTTTGGGATACCGAGAGCGATATTTCGGAAATTGCGCGCATAGCGAATGATCTGCTCGCGAACGGCTTGAAAAAGCAGGATTAGATTGCTCTCCTCCCGCTTGCGGGAGGAGATTTAAGTACGCGAAATCAGGAAGATCGCGTGCTCGGCGCGCCAGCTTGCCGCGGCATCGCTTGCCGGCTTGTCGCCCGAGAGATGCCAGACGCGCTCGACCTTGATGCCCTTGGCGCGCACGAGGTCGCGAAAATCGCTGACCGTGACATGGTGGATGTTCGGCGTTTCATACCATGCGACCGGGATCGAGCGCGTCACCGGCATGCGCCCGCCCCACAGCAGCGCGAGCCGCACGCGCCAGTGCGCGAAATTGGGGAAGCTGACGAAGGCGCGCGGCGCGATGCGCAGCAATTCGTCGACGACCATGTCGGGGCGCTCGGTCGTCTGCAGCGTCTGCGACAGGATCGCATAGTCGAACGCGTCGTCGGGATAGTCGGCGAGGTCGCGGTTCGCGTCGCCCTGCACGACCGACTGGCCGCGCGCGATCGCCGCGGTGACGTTCGCCGGGTCAATTTCGAGCCCGCGCGCGTCGACTCCCTTGTTGCGCAGCGCAACCATCAGCTCGCCGTCGCCGCAGCCGACGTCGAGAACGCGTGACGTCGCGGGAACGGCATCGGCGATGATCGCAAGGTCTGGACGCAGCGCCATCAGAAACCCGATCCCAAGGCGCCCGCGACAAGGCGGTCGAGCGCGGGGACGTCGAGGAGGAAACTGTCGTGACCGAAGGGCGCCGACAGTTCGACGAAGCTCGCGGCCGCGCCGACGCTCTGCAACGCCTGCACGACGCGGCGCGATTCGGAGGTCGGGTAGAGCCAGTCGGTGTCGAAGCTGACAAGCGTGAAGCGCACATCCTTTGCCGCGGCGAAGGCGCCCGCAAGCCGTCCGTCATGCGGGTCGGCGAGGTCGAAATAGTCCATCGCGCGCGTGATATAGAGATAGGCATTGGCGTCGAAGCGGTCGGTGAACGCTAACCCCTGATGGCGCAGATAGGATTCGACCTGGAAATCGGCGTCGAAGCCAAAGCTCTTGATGTCGCGCGCCTGGAGCCGGCGGCCGAATTTCTCGGTCAGTCCTTCTTCGGAGAGATAGGTGATGTGCGCCGCCATGCGCGCGACCGCGAGCCCCTTGGTGGGCGCGCGCGCGCTGCCATAATATTGGCCGTCCTGCCAGTCGGGGTCGGCCATGATCGCCTGTCGTCCGACCTCGTGAAACGCGATATTCTGCGCCGAGTGGCGCGCTGCGCTCGCGATGACGAGCGCCGATGCGAGCCGCTCGGGATAGGCGGCGGCCCAGGCGAGCGTCTGCATCCCGCCCATCGATCCGCCGACGACGGCATGAAGTCGCGAAATGCCGAGATGATCGAGCAGCATAGCCTGCGCGCGCACCATGTCGGCAATGGTGATGACAGGAAAAGCCATGCCGAGCGGCGCGCCCGTCGCGGCATCGGGCGAGGCGGGACCGCTCGTCCCCATGCAGCTGCCGAGCACATTGGCGCAGATGACATGGAAACGGTCGGTGTCGATCGGCTTGCCGGGCCCGACCATGCGCGCCCACCAGCCGGGCTTTCCCGTCGCCGGATGGTCGCTCGCGACATATTGGTCGCCGGTCAGCGCGTGGCAGATCAGCACCGCATTCGACTTGTCGGCGTTCAGCGCGCCATAGCTTTGATAGGCGATCGTCACCGCGGGCAGGACCTGCCCGCTGTCGAGCGGCAGCGGCGCGGCGATCGTCACGCTGTGATGCTGGATATCGTGGAGCAGGCTCGCCATGGTTCGCGCGGGGCTAAGCGGGCGGACGCACCCTGTCAACGTACTGGACTCGACGCTGGACTTGGGGCGCACAGCCGTTAAACGGCGCGGCATGACCGACAGCAGCACCACCCTCACTCCGAAGCCGTGGATCAGCGGTATCGCTCCCTATGTTCCCGGCAAGTCCGCGGGCGCCGATGGCCGCCCGCTGATCAAGCTGAGCGCGAACGAGAATCCGCTCGGCACCGGGGAAAAAGCGCGCGCGGCCTTCGCCGCGGCGCAGGCGGCGCCCGATGCGCTGTCGCGCTATCCCGATCCGGGCTCGGCCGTGCTGCGTGAGACGATCGCCGCGAAGTTCGGGCTCGATCCGGCGCGGATCATCTGCGGGAACGGCTCGGACGAATTGCTCCACCTCGCGGCGGGCACCTATGCCGGCGCCGGCGACGAGATTCTCTATGTGCGCTACGGCTTTGCGGTCTATGAAATCGCGGCGCGGCGCGTGGGCGCGGTGCCGATAGAGGCCGATGACAAGGATTATGCGACTGACGTCGACGCGCTGCTCGCCGCGGTGACCGACAAGACGCGCGTCGTCTATCTCGCCAATCCGAACAACCCAACGGGCACGCTAGCGACGCGCGAAGAAGTAGCGCGGCTCTATGCCGGGCTGCCGAAAAATGTGCTGTTCGTGATCGACCAAGCCTATAGCGAATATCTGTCGGATGCCGAGGATGACGGCGGGCTCGAACTCGCGAAGACCCAGCCGAACGTGTTTATCACGCGCACCTTTTCGAAGATCCACGGGCTCGCCGCCGAACGCATCGGCTGGGGCTATGCCGCCGCCGAGGTGATTTCGGCTTTGCACCGCATCCGCCTGCCGTTCAACGTCACGCGCGCGGGGCAGGCGGCGGCGGTCGCGGCGCTCGGCGACGAGGAATTTGTGCGCCACAGCCGCGAACATAATGCCGAATGGCGCGCCTGGCTGGCCGCCGAGATAGAAAGCCTCGGCAACCACGGCCTGCGCATTGTGCCGTCGGCGTGCAATTTCCTGCTCGTGTTGTTCGAGGGCGATGTCAGCGCCGAAACCGTCTACAACCGGCTGATGGACGCGGGATATATCGTCCGCTGGCTGCCGGGGCAGGGATTGCCCAACGCGCTGCGCATGACGATCGGCACCGAAGACGAAACGCGCGGGCTTGCGGCGGCGATCCGCGCCGCGCTCAACGGCTGATGGCGATAGATCGCGTCGCAATTGTCGGGCTGGGCCTGATCGGCTCGTCGATCGCGCGCGCGATCAATGAGCGCTTGCCGCAGGTGACGGTCACCGGCCATGACGTCAGCGCCGATGTGCGCGGCATCGCGAGCGAACTCGGGCTTTGCGACACGATCGCCGACGACCCGGTCGCCGCGGTGGCCGATGCCGACCTCGTCATTCTGGCGGTGCCGGTCGGCCGGATGGCCGATGCCGCCGTCGCGATTGCGCCGGGGCTGAAGCGCGATGCAATTATTTCGGACGTCGGTTCGTCGAAAGCGGGGGTCGCCGAGGCGCTCGCGAAGGCACTGCCCGCTCATGTTGTCGTTCCGGCGCACCCGGTGGCGGGGACCGAGAACAGCGGCCCGGCGGCGGGGTTTTCGACCTTGTTCGAAGGCCGCTGGTGCATCGTCACCCCGAGCTCGGGCGCATCCGACGACGCCGTGACGGCGGTGACGTCTTTCTGGCAGGCGCTCGGCGCGAAGGTCGATATCATGGACGCCGCGCACCACGACATGGTGCTCGCGGTGACGAGCCATTTGCCGCACCTCATCGCCTACACCATCGTCGGGACCGCTAGCGAGCTTGAAGAGGTCACCGAGAGCGAGGTGATCAAATATTCGGCGGGCGGTTTCCGCGACTTCACGCGTATCGCGGCGAGCGACCCGGTGATGTGGCGCGACGTGTTCCTTGCCAATAAGGATGCGGTGCTCGCGACCTTGCAGCGCTTCAACGAGGATCTGACGGTGCTCCAGCAGGCGATCCGCCGCGGCGATGCCGACAAGCTCGAAGACTGGTTCACGCGCACGCGCGCGATCCGGCGCTCGATCATCGAACAGGGTCAGGATGATGCCGCGCCCGATTTCGGACGGAAGCATTAGGCCTCCGGCTTACCCGCCAGCAGGGCTTCCGGGGGATTTAGCGCATTGATCGCGCGCCAGACGCGTTCCTCGGCTTCTTCGCGCGGCAGGCCGGCGGGGATCGTATCGCCCACCTTGTAGGTGATCGTCCCGGGCCATTTGACCCAGCGGCGCGGCGGATAGGAGATGCCGCTGTTCACTGCGACAGGGATTACCGGCACACCGAGCAGGCGGTAGATTCCCGCGAAACCCGAACGCAGCGGCGGCGCCTCGCCATGGGGAATTCGCGTTCCCTCGGCGAACAGCACCAGCGGCCGGTCCTTGGCGAGCGCAGCTTTGGCAGCGTTCAGCATCGCGCGCATCGCCTTGCCGCCGCCGTCGCGATCGACGGGGATCAGGCCATAGAAATGCGCCGCCTGTCCCCATACGGGGATGTTGAAAAGCTGTTCCTTTGCAAAGACGGCTGGATGTTTGAACAGCCCCGGCTGCTCGATCGTCTCGAACGCGCCCTCATGCTTGAAGACATAGAGCACCGGAATGTCGGGCATGTCGCCCTCGACGACGATCGTCTGGCCCAGCACGAAGCGACAGATCAGCCGGTGGAACTGCGCCCAGATGCGGACGAACCAGATCGTTGCCTTGTGCGAGACCGGCAGCGAGATCACCGCGCCGATCGAGCTGAAGCTGCTTATCAAAAAGAATAGCAACCAGAACAGGATCGAGCGGATCAGGGCGATGGTATAGCGCATCGGCGCTGTTCCTAGAGGCCGAGGAGGCCGCCCGCCAGCCCTGCGAGATATTTATGATATTCGCGGAACAGGGTGGCGAAATTGGGCTGGCTGCGCACCGCATCGGGCAGGATCGTCACCTTGTCGCCGACCGCGCGGCCGATTTCATATTCGGCGCGGCGCATGTGCCAGTCGGTGGTGATCAGCCGGATGCTCTTATATTTGCGGCGCTCGACCCAGGTCGCGACCTCGGTCGCGTTCGAGCGCGTATCCTCGGCCTCGAACCCCAGCGCGATGCAGCAGTCGAACAGCGTCATCGGGCGTTTGTAGGTCACTGCGAGCTCGCGCGGCTTCACCTCGCGCGCGACGCCGCTGATCAGCAGACGCTTGGCGTCGCCCGCCTCGAGCCGTTCGAGCGCGCGGTCGATACGCCCTGGCCCGCCGGTGAGCACGACGATCGCGTCGGTCTTTTGCGCGGCGGCGGGCAGCGGCAGCAGCAGCGCGAACCACGCGAAGCCGAGAACCCAGGCCAGGAATAACAGGGAAATCAGGCGCTTGATCATAGAATCTTCTTGAGCGCCGCGAGCAAGGTCTGGCGCGCGGTGAGGGCTGCGAGCGCGATAGCCAATAGCGGCAGCGCCAGCAAGAGCGCCCAGCCCGCAGCGCCGAACGATGCGGTAGCGGCGAGTCCCGATGTGACACCCGACCACTGCCAGCCGATCAGCAGCAGGATTGCCGCGGCGACGACGGTGCCGAGCGCGATGCCATAAGCGGTGTCGATCGCGATACGGCGCTGGAACAGCCTTGTGATCTGGCGATCGGTCGCGCCGATCATGTGGAGCATCTCGATCGTCGGAAAATGCGTTGCGAGCGCGGCGCGCGCGGTCATGATCACCACCGCCGCGCTGGCGAGCGTCATCAGCAGCACCATGCCGCCGGCGATCCACGCGAGCGAGCGGATCAGCCGCGCGACGGGGCCGAGCCATTCGGCGTGCGGGATGATCCGCGCGCCGGGCGCCTCGCGCGCCACCAGCGCCTGCAGCTGGCGCATATGGCCGGTGCGGTCCTCGCCGACGAAGTCGATGTCGACGAGCGCGGGCAGCGGAAGCGACTTCAGCACTGGATCGTCGCCCTCGGCGCTGCCGAACCATTGGCCGAGCGTCGCCTGCAGCTCTTCCTGCTCGACCGCGCGCGCTGAAAGCACAAAGGGCTGGGCGGCGGCGGCGCGGCGGAGTGCAGCGGCTTGTTCGGCGCGCGTTACCGGGTTGGCGGTGACGATCTGCACCGTGACGCGCCCCGCAATCGCGGCGCCGATGGCGTTCGCCGACCGCGCGAGTCCGACGCCGGCCGCGGCGGCGAGCAAGGTCAGCATCATCAGGATCGCGATCACCCACGGCGTCGGCCCCGACAGGCGGCGGTCGGGAAGCAGGCGGCGGTGCTGGACGGGAACGCGCGGGATGATCATTGGCGACCCATCACGTCCGGTTCGCCGGTGGATAGCGCAGCGCGCCGGTGGGGTCCGCAAGCCGTCCTTTTTCGAGCCGCATCATCTGCGCATTTTCGATGCGGCTGATCAGGTGGATATCGTGGGTCGCGACGACGACGGTGGTGCCAAGGCGGTTGAGCGCCTCGAACAGTCCCAGCAGGCGCATCGCCATTTCGGGATCGACGTTACCCGTCGGTTCGTCGGCGACGAGCAGTTGCGGGCGCGCGATCACCGCGCGCGCGATCGCGACGCGCTGCTGCTCGCCGCCCGACAGCGTCGCGGGGCGCGCTTCGGCGCGGTCGCCGAGGCCGATCCAGCTCAGCATTTCGCCGACCGGACCCGACAGATCCTCTTCGCTGACCCCCGCGATCCGCAGCGGCAACGCGATATTGTCGCGCGCGCTGAGGTGCGGGATCAGGCGGAAGTCCTGGAAGACGACGCCGATGCGGCGGCGAAAGCCGGGCAGGCGGTGGCGCGGCATCGCCACCAGATCCTCGCCGAACAGGCGCACGATGCCGCGGCTCGGGCGCTGCGCGAGGTATAGCATCTTGAGCAGCGAGGTTTTGCCCGCGCCCGACGGGCCGGTGAGGAAATAGAAGCTGCCGGGCTGGAGATTGAAGCTGACATCGCTCAAAATCTCGGCATCGGGGCCATAGCGAAGGCCAACGCCGTCGAATTCGACCATCGCGCCGCCGGGCCGTGCAGGAGCGGTATCCGTCATGGCGTCATCGGCACGCTGTGTCGCGCCTGCGTCGGGTCAAGGAACAGGGGCGCCGGTCGGCTCATCAGCCAGCATCTCGCACGGCTATCCACAGAGGACAAGGCGCGAGTGTGACGCAAGGCTTGCAACGCGCGAATCGGCGTGTTTAGAGGAAGCCCATGATCCTTGCCTGCCCGTCCTGTCACACGCGCTATGTCGTTCCCGATACGGCGATCGGACCCACGGGCCGCACCGTGCGCTGCGCAAATTGCCGCCATAGCTGGTTCCAGGAGCCGAACGCCGCGGCTGCGACGGCTGCAGCCGCGCCCGCTCCGAGCGCGCCCGAACCGGTCGCGGTACCTGCACCCGCTCCCGAAGCGCCGCCAGGACCGGCCGCAACCTATTCGGATTATCCCGAATCCGACCCAGCGCCCGCGCCAGCTCCGCCGCGCTTTGTCACCGACCCGGCGCCGCGCGCTGCGACGGTGATCGACGATGCGCCGCTGCCGTTCCGCCGTCCGCGGCGCAACCCCGCGAAGCGTTGGACGATCATCGCCGCGAGCGCCGCGGCGCTGATGCTCGCCGCGACCGGGGGTCTAATGTATTTCGGCCTGCCGAGCTGGGCGCAGGGGCTCGGTTTGCCGGGCGGGGTCGACGAGCCCGACCTCGTCATTGAGCTGCCGCCGAACCAGGATCATCGCGAACTTGCCGACGGCACGATCTATTTTGCCGCGTCGGGAGTGATCATCAACCCGACCGACCGCGAACAGCGCGTGCCGCCGATCCTCGCCGAGCTGCGCGATGCGCAGGGCACGATCGTCTATAGCTGGACGATCAAGCCCCCGGTGCGGATGCTGCCGCCCAATGAAAAGGTCAATTTCAGCGAGGCGAAGCTCGATATCCCGCGCCGCGCTACGCAGCTGACCGTCAGTTGGGCGTTGCCGAAAGGCTGAAATTAAAGGCGTAATGGTGACGTCGCGGCGTCACAGGCTGAGCGCGGCGGCGAGCGAGAGCAGGAAGCTCGCCAGCGTCGCGACGATGATCGGCGCGAAGCTGCGCCATCCCTGATCGAGCAACAGGTGCAGCCGCGCCTTCATCGCGGTTGCGACGATCGCGAGCAACAGCAGCGCCTGCGCGCCTATAGCGGCGGCGTCTTGAGCGATTTTGGGGATCGCGATCAGCGAGTTGAGCGCCGCGACGGCAAGGAAGCCAAGAATGAACCACGGCAAACGCAGCGGAATGCGCGTCTTGCCATCGCTTTCACCGCTGCGGCCGAGCCACAGGGCGACGAGCATCAGCATCGGCGCGAGCAGCGCAACGCGTGTCAGTTTGACGATCGTCGCGACCTCGCCCGCCGGCTGTGAGAAGGAAAAGCCCCCGCCGATCGCCTGCGCGACGTCATGGATCGATGCGCCGATCAGGAAGCCCGCCTGCGCGTCGGTCAGCCCAAGCTCGACAGCGAGCACCGGATAGAGCGTCATTGCGAGCGCGCTCGCGACGGTGATGCCGACGAGGGTCAGGGTAAAGCGCGCCTGATCGACGCGCTTGTCGCCGATCAGCGAATAGAGCGCGAGCGCCGCCGACGCGCCGCAAATGGCGGTCGCGCCGCCCGCAAGCAGCGCAGCGTGGCGGTCCTGCGCGAACAGTCGTGCGCTCGCCACGGTGACGACGATCACCGCAAGCATGATGACGACGAGCAGCGCGAAGGGCAAAGGCCCGAGTTCGACGAGTTGTTCCGCGGTAATCCGCGCGCCGACGAGCACGATTCCGATGCGCAGCGCGGTCTGCGACATCAGGTCGAGCCCGGCGTGGGTGCGCTTGTCTTGCGAAAGGAAGCTCATCGCGAGGCCGATCAGCAACCCCATCAGGACCAACGGTGCGGCATAATGATCGGCGAGCCAGGCGGCGGCGAGCGCGGCGATGGCGGTGACGAGGATGCCGGGCAGATAGTCGCGCCAGCGACGGCGCGCGGGCGGATTCGCCTCGAGCTGCATCTCGCCGTAAAGATCGGCGGCCATCGGCCAAGACTGTTCGGTTGGTTTCACGCCGGCTCCCTGTCCCTGTGGCCGCTTCGCACATCGCTGCGCCATCGTCGATAGGCCATTGCTGGCGCGGCGCGGGCTTGCTAGGAGCCGCGCTCTATCAGCACCCGTAGCTCAGCTGGATAGAGCGCTGCCCTCCGAAGGCAGAGGCCAGGGGTTCGAATCCCTTCGGGTGCGCCAGATAGCCTCAACCGGCGGTTTCAGCCGGAGACTTCGGGAGACAGGCGCCGGATGTATGAGCTGCTGGCCGGCCTGTCGGTGATCGAAGCATCGTCCTTCGTCGCCTCTCCGACCGCCGGACTTTATTGCGCGCAAATGGGCGCCGAAGTGATCCGCGTCGACCAGATCGGCGGCGGGCCCGACTTTCGCCGCTGGCCGGTGACCGAGGCCAATGATTCGCTCTATTGGGAAAATCTGAACCGCGCGAAGAAGTCGGTCGCGCTCGACCTTGGCCGGCCCGAAGGGCGCGAGCTGCTGCAGGCGCTGGTGCGCGCGACCGGGCAGTTCATCACCAATTTTCCGGTGGGTGGCTTCCTGTCGCATGATGTGCTGGCTGAGGGGCGGCCTGACCTGATCACCGTGCGGGTGATGGGTTGGGCCGACGGTTCGCCGGCGCTCGATTATACGGTCAACAACAGCGTCGGTTATCCGATGCTGACGGGCGCCGGGCCTGAGCCGGTCAATCATGTGCTCCCGGCGTGGGACCTGCTGACGGGTGCCTATGCGGCCTTTGCGTTGCTCGCGGCGATGCAGCGCCGCGCGGCGACCGGCGAAGGCGGCGAGGTTCGCCTGCCGCTGTCTGACGTTGCGATCGGCACCGTCGCCAACCTCGGTGGCGTCGCCGAAATGCTTTATACGGGAGCGAACCGTCCGCGCCTCGGCAACGTGGTCTATGGCCTGTTCGGGCGTGATTTCGTTACCGCCGATGGTCGGCGGACGATGATCGTCGTCGTCACCCCGCGGCAATGGGCCAATCTCGTCGCCGCATTGAAGCTGGGCGATGCCGTCGCGGCGATCGAGGCGGAACGCGGCGTGTCCTTCGCGAGCGATGACGGGCTGCGTTTCACGCATCGCGACGCGCTCTATCCGCTGTTTGAACGCGCGATCGGTACCCGCGATCACGCTGGCCTCGCCGCCGCCTTTGACGCTGCCGGCATCGTCCATTCGCCCTACCGCACGATGCACGACGCCGTGCACGACCCCGCGCTCGTCGCCGACAATCCGATCTTCGGCCAAGCCGATAATCCAAGCGGTTTCGCCTATCCCGCCGCGGGCGCCTTTGCGACATTGCCGCAGGCAGAGCGCCAGCCGCCGCGCGCTGCGCCGTGCAATGGCGCGCATAGCGAGGAAATATTGAGCGAGCGCCTGTCGCTTTCGTCGGGCGAGATTGCGCGGCTGATCGATGAGGGTATCGTCGGTGTCGCCAACATTGGAGAAATGAAGACATGACCCTGCGCCGTGCCGCCATCGTCGCCCCGATCCGCACCGCCGTCGGCAAGTTCGGCGGTAGCTTGTCGTCGCTGACCGCGGGTGAACTCGGCGCGGTGATCCTGAAGGCGCTGGTCGAACGCACGAAGATCGACCCCGCGCGCGTCGATGATGTCGTCTTTTCGCAAGGCTATGGCAATGGCGAGGCGCCGAGCATCGGCCATTGGTCGTGGCTTGCCGCGGGGCTGCCGCTCGAAGTGCCGGGATACCAGCTCGACCGCCGCTGCGGGTCGGGGCTGCAGGCGGTGATCAACGCCGCGATGATGGTCCAGACGGGCATGTCCGACGTCGTCGTCGCGGGCGGCGTCGAATCGATGTCGAACGTCGAGCATTATTCGACCGATATTCGCAAAGGCGTGCGTGCTGGCAATCTGACGCTGCACGACCGGCTGACGCGCGGGCGGGTGATGTCGCAGCCGGTCGAGCGGTTCGGCGTCATCACCGGGATGATCGAAACCGCCGAAAATCTCGCCAAGGATTATGATATCAGCCGCGAGGCGTGCGATGCCTATGCCGTGCGCAGCCACCAGCGCGCCGCCGCTGCTTGGGCGAACGGCCTGTTCGACGACGAACTGGTGCCGGTATCGGTGCCGCAGAAAAAGGGCGATCCGGTGCTCTTCGCGCATGACGAGGGCTATCGCGCCGATGCGACGCTGGAATCGCTTGGCAAGCTGCGCCCGCTCGAGGGCGGAGTCGTCACCGCGGGCAATGCGAGCCAGCAAAATGACGCTGCGGCGGCATGCCTTGTCGTCGCCGAGGACAAGCTCGACGAACTGGGGCTCACGCCGATCGTCTGGTATCACAGCTCGGCGGCGGCGGGCTGCGACCCGAGCCGGATGGGCATCGGGCCGGTGCCCGCAGTCGAACGCCTGTTTGCGCGCAATGGGCTTGGCTGGGGCGATATCGACCTTGTCGAGCTCAACGAAGCCTTCGCGCCGCAGGTGCTCGCGGTGCTCAAGGGCTGGGGCTGGTCGGAGGACGACAGCCGGAACGAAATCCTCAACGTCAACGGGTCGGGTATCTCGCTCGGTCACCCGATCGGCGCGACCGGCGGGCGCATCCTCGCGAACCTGACGCGCGAACTGGTGCGCCGCGACGGCCGTTACGGGCTGGAGACGATGTGCATCGGCGGCGGGCAGGGCATCGCCGCGATCTTCGAGCGCGCCGCCTGAGCATGGCCGATTTGCGCGAGGCGCTGGCGGCGGCGCAGGCCTATCGCGCCGCGGCCGAGGCGGCGCTCGCCGAACGGCTGGGGATGGCGCCGATCGATCGCGAGCAGCGCGCGGCGCATGGTTTCGCATGGGTCGCGACGACGGTGGCGGCGCTGGAGGCGGTGCTCCGATGGTGCGAGTCCGGCCAGGACTCGAACCGCCTCGATGCGAAGGTCGCCGCGCTCGCCTTTGCCGAGGGGATCGGCCAGCTCGTCGGCGGGCTGCCGATGGGGCAGAATGAGATATTTCGGCCTGCCGACCTTGGGCTGGGTGCGGCGGCGCGTGCGCTGGCCGAGGCTTGTACAGACCTGCTCAACGCCGATCATGCAGCGACGCGCTCCGATGTCGCAATGGCGCTGGCCGAAGGCCATTGGCCGAGCGAGTCGCTGCACGACGCCGACCTCGATTCGATCCGCGACCAGTACCGGCGCTTCACCGACGCCGAGATCGTCCCGCACGCGCATGGCTGGCATCTCGCGAACGATCTGATCCCCGACCGCACGGTGCAGGCCATGGCCGATCTTGGCACCTTCGGCGTGTGCATCCCGGAAGAATTTGGCGGGCTCGGCCTGTCGAAGCTGGTGATGTGCATCGTCACCGAGGAATTGTCGCGCGGCTGGATCGGCGCCGGGTCGCTCGGCACGCGGTCGGAGATTGCGGGCGAGCTGATCGCAACGGGCGGCACCGACACGCAGAAGGCCGAATGGCTGCCGCGGATCGCGAGCGGCGAAATCCTGCCGACAGCGGTGTTTACCGAGCCCGATGTCGGATCGGATCTTGGCTCGCTCCAGACACGCGCGCGACGGACCGGCGATCATTGGGTGATCGACGGCGCGAAGACGTGGATCACCCATGCTGCGCGATCGGACCTGATGACCCTGCTCGCGCGGACGCTTCCCGATGTGAAGGGCTATACCGGCCTGTCGATGCTGCTCGTCCCCAAGCCACGCGGGACCGAGATCGATCCCTTTCCCGCCGCGGGAATGAGCGGCAGCGAGATCGAGGTGTTAGGCTATCGCGGGATGCGCGAATATGCGCTGCAGTTCGACGCGATGCATGCCCCCGCCGATGCGCTGCTCGGCGGTGAGGAGGGGCAGGGGTTCAAGCAGCTGATGCGCACTTTCGAAGGTGCGCGGATCCAGACCGCGGCGCGCGCGGTGGGGGTCGCGCGGCGTGCGCTCGAACTCGGGCTCGATTATGCGCTGAACCGCAAGCAGTTCGGCAAGGCGATCGTCCACTTCCCGCGCGTCGTCGACAAGCTGGCGATGAGCCTCGTTGACTTCGTGACGGCACGCGAGCTGAGCTATGCGGCGGCACGCGCGAAGGACAGCGGCAAGCGCTGCGATATCGAGGCGGGCATGGCGAAGCTGCTCGCCGCGCGGGCGGCCTGGTCGAACGCCGACGCCAGCCTGCAGATCCACGGCGGCAACGGCTATGCACTCGAATATGAGATCAGCCGGGTTTTGTGCGACGCGCGCATCCTCAACATTTTCGAGGGTGCGGCGGAGATTCAGGCGCAGGTGATCGCGCGCGGCCTCGTCGGCAGGCGCAACTAGAGCCAGAGCAGGGGCTGGCGGACGGGGAAATTGCGCACGACCTCGCCGATCTTGGGGTCGGGGTTCAGCCGCTGCCAAAGGCCCAGCCAGTCGCTGCGTTTCCGGGTCAGGCCGCCAAAGAGCAGGCTCGGCTGGCGCACCGGGAAGCCGTCCCAATATTCCACGTCGGGCGGCAGCGGCCATTTCGCCTTGTCGGCGATATAGGGCGCCATCCACGCGATCGCGCCGCCGATCGAACGGCCATCGGGTGTCTTCCAGTCGATCAGTTCGCGGCCGCCGAGCAGCCATGCCGAGGCGGCGAGCACGTCGAGGTTGAAGAGCGAATAAGCGTATGGCTTGGTGCGCGCGAGTTCGAACGGCTGACGGCCGTCGGGGGTGATCTGGGTCGGGATGATGATCGTCTGCAGCCGGTTGCGCGCATCGGTGAGGATGTCAGTTCGGCCGAGCAATGCGGCGAAAGATGCTGCTTGCAGCAGCCAGCATGTGCCGTGGTTGTTCTTCTCGTCGCGTTCGGTCGTGCCGAAGGGAGAGGTGGTGAGCCAGCCCAGATACTCGGCAAACCAGCCTTCGACACCCGCGCGGATCGCGGCATAGCCGGGCGCATCTTTGCGCGCGAAAAGCGCTGCGGCGCGCGCGATCTCGACGATTTGTAGCGTGTCGATGACGCCGATTGCGCGGCCGCTGTTGACGCCGATGATCGCTTGCGCGTGGTTGAGGTTCGGGTTCATTCGCGTTCTCGGATCCGCAAACCAGGCGGTCAGGTGGCGCATCGCGGCGTCGGCAAAGCGGGCTTTGCCGGTGAGATCCCACAGCGCCGCGAGTGCGGGGACAGTGCGGCCGAACGCAATCAATGCATCGCGGTGGCCGTCGAACTTGTCGGGGTTCGAGCGGCCGTCGCGGCGGATGTAGGCACCGCCGGGCTTCGCCGGATCGGGCCACCAATAGTCGCCTTCGGAATAATAATCCTGCGGTCCGGCCGGGCTGCGCGGTGCGGGGATCGCGGCGACGGTGCGCGGCACCGCCGCGAGCAGGGCTTCGGCTTGAGGGAGAAGCCGGCGCCGCTCAATCGCGCGAATGTCGAATGCGTTCGGCGACTTCGCCCATGCCGCCGGGGCGGCCAGCAAGGTAGCGATCAGCAGGGAGCGGCGCGCGATCATCGTCTGACCTTTAAGGGATGCGATAGCGCAGCAACAGATCGCCGCTGACCGCTCGCGGATAGGCGCCCGGACCCCACGCCGTGTCGGCGCGCACGAGAAGTTCGTTGAGCGCGTCGGCGGGCCAGCCTTGCTCCTTGTACGGCCAGTCGGCGGCGCGGCCGCGATAGCCGGCGACATAATCGGTCGCCTTGCGCAGCGAGCGGCCCTTTTCTTCGGCGCGATAGAGGTCGATGCCGAGGCACGCTGCGCTGTCGGCGACAGTGTAGGCGGCACTCAAGGCATAGAGCGAATAATGGAAGCTGCGCGTACGCCCAAGCTCGGCAGGGAGCGCGCCCGATGTGTCGACCTGCTGCGCGATCCGCGCTTTCGGAAAAGCTGCCACGATCTTGCGCGCGATTTCGGGCTTGCGCGCGAACAGCGCGAAGCGCGCGACCTGCGCGTCGTACCACAGGCCGTGGTTGTTCGACGCCTTGCCCTCGTCCTTGCCGTTCGGGCTTTTGAGCATCCAATCGACATAGCGGCCGAACCAGCTTTCGAGTGCGGCACTTTCTGCGGGCGTCAACGCCCCCGATGGGGCGATCAGGCCGGCGGCGTCGATCACGCCGATGAAGCTGGCGCCGTCGAGAACGCCTTCGGGGCGGCCGTTCGACACGCCCGGCACCGCTTGGGCAAAATTCATGTTCGGGTTCATCGCGGTCGCGGGGTCGAGGAACCAGGTGCGGATCACGCGCGCCGCGCCCTCGGCATATTTGCGCTCGCCGCTGTAGTAAAAGGCGAGTGCGAGCGTATCGGCTTCGCGCGCCATGCGGCTGAGCGCGGCGCGGTCGAAGCGATTGCTTTCGATGTCGGGATTGGTGTCGCCGTCGCGGCGCACATAGGCGCCCTTCGGATCGGCGGGGTTCGGCCACCAGTATCGCGCGAGGCTGACATAGTCGTGGCGGTCGCCCGATACCGGAATGCTGCGCTTGTCCATCACCGAGGCGGGCTTCGTCGCGAGCGCCTTTTCCGCGCGCTCGATCAGGCCCTGATAGGCGGCGGTGATGGCGGGATCGGCTGGCAACGCCGCCTTGATCGCTTCGAGATCGGTGGGGCGCAGCGTGAAGGTGCGGCGCCCGCCGCTCGAAGCCGAATAGCCCTCGCTCGCATCGCAGACGGGCGCTGCCGGCGGGGAGGCGGCCGCCGCGGACGGAAAAAACGCGGCGGCCGCCAATATGGCCCAAGCGGGTCGGGCCGGATTTTTGCGCATCAGAGGCGGACCCGGAAGCCGAAGAAATATTGGGGGCCGCTGCGCGACACTTCGGCGATGCTGTCGTATCCGCCCTTGTACATGATATCCTGCGTGTTCGTGACGTTGAGCGCCTGCAACTTGACTTGGACATTCTTGGTGAGGTCGTACTGTGCCGACAGATTGAGGTAGGTGCCGCCGCGGATCTCGCGGTTGGTGCCGCCGTTCGGCTTGTAATAGCCCGAGCGGTAGCGAAGGTTGGCGCGCAGCGAGAGGCCCCATTTTTCGAACCACACCGATCCGCTTGCGGTCCATTTCGACAAGCCGATCAGATTGGCGGGATCGACATAGTCGGCGATCGGCGAGGTGTCGGGATATTCGAAATTGGCGAAGGCGCGGTTGACCGATCCCTGCACGCCGAAACCGTCGAGCGGGTCGGGCAACCAGGTAAAGGCATGGCTTGCGGTCGCCTCCAGTCCATAAAGGTGGCGCGTTTCGAGATCGTTCGACGGCGCGACCGGGCTGATCGTGAAAGTCTCGGTCACTGGCGCGCCGCCGTCGCGGATCGTCGTGACGGTGATGTCGGTCGGGATCGGTTCGGAACGGCCGATGACGGTGCCCTTCGCCCATTTATAATAGCCCGCGACCGAGATCAGCGTGTCCTTCGACGCGTAAAGTTCGAGGCTGGCATCGACGTTCCATGCGCGCAGCGGCTTGAGGTTAGGGTTGCCCGTCGTCGCGTTGAAGATGATGTTGCCCACTCCGGTGCCGGTCGAGGGATTGAGATTCACGCCGGCGCCGAAGCTTTCGATCCCCGACCGCGCGATGGCGCGATAGGCCGCGAGGCGCAGCTTGACCTCCTGCGACAGCTCGAACGCGATGTTCGCCGACGGCAGGAAATAATTGTAGCTGCCCTTGGCGGTGTTGGTCTGTAGCTGGCCGGTTGGGTCGACGCTGACGGTGTAGCTGTCGCCGGGGGTGTCGATGACGATGCGATAGGGCTGGCGGAAGCCGACCGAGGTTATGTCGGTCTTGACCCAGCGCAGCCCGACATTGCCGCTGAACGGCACGCTGCCCATGTCGCTTTCGAAATTCGCCATCGCATAGGCGGCGTAGATGCGCTCGGTGACATCGATGTCGCTCGGATCGCGGCCGTCGGCGGGATAGGGCAGCGCATCGTCGCTGCCGGCAAAGGTGCGGAACAGGCAGTCGTTGTCGAAGGTCGCCCATTTGGTGACGTTCGTGCCCATGCCCTTCATGTAGCTGGTGGTTGTGAAGGGAACGCGGCAATTCTGGTTCGCCTGCGTGATCAGCGCGGTCACCTGCGCCGGCGTACCGGGGATCGTGTTGAGGTCGTTGTTGCGCGCATTGTCGTTGGTGCGCTGGTGATCCGACACACGCCCGCCGAACTTCACGCTGGTGATGAAGCCGTCGAGCTCGCGGTCGATGTCGAGCCGTGCCGCCCAGATCCGGTCCTTGCGGTCGGTGACGAAGCGGTTGCGCGCATAGACGGCGTTGTTCGCAGTCGCGAGGAACAGGTTCGGATCGGTGATGTCGAAATTGTCGAATGCGACCACCGGCACGACATCGTCGCCTTCATAGGTCAGCGTATAGCCGACGCGGCGGGTCGAGCGCATGCGCGTCTGCTTCTGCGTCTCGGTGCGGTGGCTGTTCGAATAGGAGGCGTCGAACGCGACGTTCCAGCGGTCGGGCGACCAGATGAGGCTGAGGCCGCCGCCCAGATATTCCTCGACGCGGCGACGCGTCTCGAGCTGGTTTTCGAGGTTCGAATTGCCACGATAGCTCATCAGCGCGCCGGGCGAATAGCCGTTGCTGCCATTGCCGATGACGAGCGGCTGGACGCCGCGCAGCCCTTCGGTGATGCCGAGGACGTTGCGATCCTCGAGACTGTTGCGCTTCGAATATTGGCCGTCGATCGCAATCTCGAAATCGGGCGACGGGCGCCACTGGATTGCGCCGATCAGCCCGTCGCGCACTTCGGAGGTCGTCTGGGTACGGAAGCTGCGCGACGAGTTCGCGAAATAGGCGTCGCCGCGCGTCTCGCCGACCAGCACGGGGGGCGTGCCGACGCTGCGCGGCCCGGTGGCGAAGGTGCAATTCTGGTTGGCGCCCGCACCGGTCTGCACCGCGGTCGTCCCGGTCAGCTGGAAGGGGTTGTTCGCCGAGGTATTGCAGAGCTGGAAGGTGGCGTTGGCGTTGTAATAATCTTCCGGAGCCGTCGTGTCCTGCCGCTGGTAACCGATCGAGATCCCGATATCGCCGATCCCGGTCGAGAATTGGTCGGTATAGGAGAAGTTGGCGCGATAGCCGAGCCCGTCATGCTGATAGACGTCATTGTCCTGCGGCTGGAAATCGCCGCGTACTTCGAACTGGATGCGGCGCTTGCCGTAATCGAGCGGCTTCATCGACTTGAGCTCGATCACGCCGCCGACGCCGCCTTCGAGGAAATCGGCGCGCTGGGTCTTGTAGACGAGGACGCCGTTGACGAGTTCGGAGGGGAATTGCTGGAAGGCGACCGAGCGGTCAGGGCCCGCGGTCGACACCTCGCGCCCGTTGAAGGTCGAAAAGCTCAAGGTCGGACCAAGGCCGCGCACCGACAGCTCGTTGGCGTTGCCCTTGAAGCGGTCGGCCGAGACGCCGACGATGCGTTCGAGCGTGTCGCCGACCGAATTGTCGGGGGTCGCGCCGATTTCGTCGCTAACGAGGCCGTCGACGACGACGTCGGCGGCGCGCTTGAATTCGATCGAGCTGCGCTGCGTCGCGCGCGTGCCGGTGACGAGAATCTCGTCGCCGCCATCAACCGCCGCGGGCTGGTCGCTTTCGATGGTCTCGGGCGCCTCCTGGCTCCAGGCGGGGGTGGCGGCAACCAGCGCGGCCGACGCGAGCAGCGCGGCGCGGGCCATCATGACCGGACGTAATTTCATAATCCCTCTCCCTGTTTCGCCGGTCTCGATGCCGGTGATATAAGTTTGCTACCGGTGTCATTTTTCGGTAGAGAAATTGATACCGGTGTCACTTTCAGATGTAATACAACTTATGTCGTGAAGTCAATCGCGCTGCGGGTTCCCGTCGGGCGCCGACTTTATCGCCGGTTTTTCAGCGCTTTTGGCGCTTCTGCGCCAGATCATACATCGCCGTGCCGGCGAGCAGGTAGGCGCCCGAGCCGTAGAATTGCGTTTCCTCGGCCGCGACGCTGTCGGGGCGGTCGCCGACCTGCTGGACCCAGCCGAGCATCCCGTCCTTCTGCACCGCGCGCTGCAACGCCGCCCAGCCGCGGATGGCTGCGGGTTCATAGGCCTTGCGGTCGAGCAAGCCATTGTTGACGCCCCACGCGAAGGCATAGGTGAAGAAGGCGGTGCCGCTCGATTCGGGCGGCGTGCCGGGGTCCTGATCGAGCAGCGAGGCGGGCCAATAGCCGTCGGCCTTTTGCAAGGTGACGAGCTTCGCGGCCATCTTCCTGAACAACCCCTCATAATAGGGGCGTTGCGGGTCGTCCTTGTCGAGCACTTGCAACACGCGGACGAGGCCCCCCATCACCCATCCGTTTCCGCGGCTCCAGAACAGCTTGCGCCCCTTGGCATCGCGCTGGTCGAAAAAGCGGCTGTCGCGGAAATAGAGGTCTTCGCTCGGATCGAAGAGATAGTCGGTGGTCGCTTTCCATTCCTGATGGACGAAGTCGGCGTAGCGCTTGTCGCCGGTCGCAATGCCGATGCGCAGCATCGTCGGCGGCGCCATGAACAGCGCATCGCACCAGCACCAGCGCTCGGTGCACAAGGAATAGCCGCCGCCCGGCTGGGTGGGGATGAATTCGAGGCTGTTCGTGCGGCGGTTGGTGAAGACATTGTCGAAATAGGCGCGCGCCGGGACGAGCGCCTCGGCCCCGCCGCCGTTGCGCGCCGCCCATTCCCACGCCTGCGCGATCAACTGGTCGTCGGCGTGAAAAGCGAGCTTGCCGAGCTGCCATTTCTGCGCGCGGCCGAGTTCGACCACCGGGTCGCGGTAACGCGCGTCACGCTCGGCAAGGTCAGTGAGCGCGACCCAGAAGGTCGCCTGCTGCCAGTCGCGCGGCTCGCGCACGCTCGGCCGCGCGGCGGGCATCTTGTCCCACGCCTCGCGGTGCGTCAGCTGCCAGTCGGCGACGCGGCGCGTCTGTGCGAGAATGTCGGCGGGCTTCGGCATGACGGGTTCGGCCGGCGCGGCGACCGCCGCGGGCGCGGACATCATCAGGGCAAAGAGGCTCAGCGACATGACGTTTCCTTTGTAGGGGTGAGGGCGATCGAAGAGAGGGTGAGGCGCAGCGGCGCGCTCGACGACAGCGCGAAAGGCGCGGTGATATGATCGAGCTTGGTGCCGGTCAGGCACGACAGCGGAATCGACACGCTCTGCCAGCCTTTGCCCGCAATGGCGGCAAGGCGATCGGCGATATCGAGCCGCGCGGTGCAACCGGGGCCGCATCGGATTTCGAGCATCGCGGGCGCGGTCGGCGCCTGATCGACGCGAAGGTCGAGCGCCAGCGCAAGCGGCCCCGCGGCCGACAAATCGGCGGCGCGCGGGTTCGAGACTATCAATGTCCCGCGCGACTTGCCCGACCAGCTGATTTCGCGCGCATCCTCCTGCGCATCGCGGTCGACCGGGCGCACCGCGATCGCACCATTGTCGGCGGCCCCGCTAATCGCCTGTGGGCTGTCGTTCGCGCCGTCGATCTGGAGCAGGCGGGTGCCGTCGGGGCGGCCGCGCGCGAAAATCGGGCCGGTGAGCGGCTGTTCGACGATGATGCCGGGATCTTCGGAAAGCGGCGGGACGGGGCTGCGGTCGGCGAGTTTCAGGCCGTAGCCGAAGGGGTAGAGCGACTTATAGTCCGCGTCGCCGACATTGAGCGGCACGCCTTTCGCATCGGCGGGCCACGAGAAGGGCAGCTTGCCTTTGAAGTCGGCTTTGCCGAACAGGGCATCGGCAACCCCGCCGCCTTCGGAACCCGGCAGCCATGCTGCGACAAAGGCGTCGGCGGCGTTGATATGGCGATTGACCCATAGCGGGCGGCCCGACAGGAAGACTGCGACAACGGGAATGCCCGCGGCCTTCAGCCGCCTCATTATGTCGAGGCTGCCGCGCGTGTCGTCGAAATAAAGATCGGCGCGGTCGCCCTGGAATTCGGCATAAGGATCTTCGCCAAACACGACGATCGCCGCGTCGGGCCTCGTCGTGAAGCGGCCGTTGATTGAAAGCTCCGCTGTGCCGCCACCGGCTTTCACGGCATCGCGCACGCCTGCGAAGATCGAGGTCGCGCCGGGGAAATGCTCGGGCTTTGTCCCGGTGCCCTGCCAGGTCAGCGTCCAGCCGCCCGATTGCTTGGCGACATTGTCGGCGCCGTCGCCCGCGACGAGGATATGCGCGCCGGCCTTGAGCGGCAGCACGCCATTGTTCTTGAGCAAGACCAGCGATTCCTGCACCGCCTGGCGCGCAACCGCACGATGCCCGGGGGCGCCGAGCAACTCGTAGCGGCCGGCATATTCGCGCGTGGACGGTTTGCCCGCCTCGAACAATCCGGCGCGCAGCTTGACGCGGAGGATGCGGCGCACCGCGTCGTCGAGCCGCGCCATCGGCAGAGTGCCTGACTGCGCCGCGGCGAGTGTCGAGGCGTAAAGGCCCTTCCAGCTCGCCGGGCCCATATAGAGGTCGAGCCCCGCCGCGATCGATGCGGGGCAATCGGTCGGGGTGCAGCCGGGCACTTTGGCATGCCCGTCCCAGTCGCCGACGACGAGTCCGTCGAAGCCCCAGCGCTGCTTGAGCACACCGGTGAGCAGGCTGGCATTGCCGTGCATCTTGACGCCATTCCAACCCGAAAAGCTCGCCATCACGCTTTGCACATCGGCCTCCAGCGCGGCGACATAGGCGGGCGCGTGGAGGCGGATCAGTTCGGCTTCGGCGATTGTGGCGTCGCCCCGGTCGCGGCCGTCGGCGGTGCCGCCGTCGGCGAGGAAATGTTTCGCGGTGGCGATGATATGCGGACCCTTCAGCCAGTCCTTGTCGCCGCGCCGCCCCTGAATGCCGTGGACGAGCGCGGCGGCATAGCTCGTCGCGATCGCCGGATCCTCGCCAAAGCTTTCATAGGTGCGCCCCCAGCGGTCGTCGCGCGCGACCGCGATCGTCGGGGCGAAGGTCCAGTCGAGCCCGGTCACCCGCATCTCGATCGCGGTGACCTGCCCGATCTTCTCCATCAGCGCCGGATTCCGCGCCGCGCCGAGACCGATATTGTGCGGGAAGAGCGTCGCGCCGACGATATTGTTATGGCCGTGGACCGCGTCCGATCCCCACATCACCGGGATGCGCGGCAGCTTGCCGTTCGGGCGCATCGACGCGTCATAATAGGCGTCGGCTGCCGCGACCCACACCGATGCGGGACCGAATTCGTCGCCGCCCGGCGACGAGCTGCCGCCGTTGAGGATCGAGCCGAGATGATAGGTCGCGACATCTTCGGGGGTTGTGCTGCCGATATCGCCTTGAACGATTTGCCCGACCTTCTGCTCGAGCGACATCGCCGCGATCAACATGTCGATGCGGGCCTCGATCGCGGCGCCGGGCGCCGCGGCGGCAAGGCGGGGCCAGCGGTCGGGGTGTGCGCCGCCCGCGTCCTGCGCGATCGCCGTACCCGCCGCCAGAGCCATAAAGCTCGCCACGGCAAGCCACCCGCTTCGCATCCTGTTCTGCTCCCTGATTCATGGCATCCTCTGATACCGTTCACATATGTCTTTCCCTTTTGGCGCGAGCCTGTCAATAAGGTTGTCAGACAACTTTGGAATCGAAGCGAAGGGGAAAGAATGCCGAAGATCGTGTCAGCGCGCGTTATCGTGGCGTCACCGGGGCGGAATTTCACGACGCTGAAGATCGAATGCGACGACGGCACGACCGGCGTCGGCGACGCGACGCTCAACGGCCGCGAGCTCGCGGTGGCGGCCTATTTGTCGGAGCATGTCATCCCATGCCTGATCGGGCGCGACGCGCACCGGATCGAGGATATCTGGCAATATCTCTACAAGGGTGCGTACTGGCGCCGCGGCCCCGTGACGATGGCGGCGATCGCGGCGGTCGACATGGCGCTGTGGGATATCAAGGGCAAGGTCGCGGGGCTGCCGGTGTACCAGCTGCTCGGCGGCGCATCGCGCGAGGGGTGCATGGTCTATGGCCATGCCAACGGCACGACGATCGCCGACACGATCGAGGCGGCGCTCGATTATCAGGAACAGGGGTATAAGGCGATCCGCCTGCAATGCGGCGTGCCGGGAATGGCGTCGACCTATGGCGTCAGCCAGGATCGCTATTTCTATGAGCCCGCCGATAATGACCTGCCGACCGAGAATATCTGGTCGACGAGCAAATATCTGCGCATCGTGCCCGAACTGTTCGCTGCGGCGCGCGAGGCGCTCGGCTGGGACGTGCACCTGCTCCACGATGTCCACCACCGGCTGACCCCGATCGAGGCGGCGCGGCTCGGCAAGGATCTGGAGCCATACCGCCCCTTCTGGATCGAGGATGCGACCCCTGCCGAGGATCAGGAGGCGTTTCGCCTGATCCGCCAGCACACGACGACGCCGCTCGCGGTGGGCGAGATTTTCTCGTCGGTGTGGGACTGCAAGGCGCTGATCGAAAACCGGCTGATCGACTATATCCGCGCGACGGTGCTCCATGCGGGCGGCATCACGCATATGCGCCAGATCGCTTCGCTTGCAGACCTCTATCAAGTGCGCACCGGTTGCCACGGCGCAACCGACCTGTCGCCGGTGACGATGGCGGCGGCGCTGCATCTCGGGCTCGCGATCCCCAATTTCGGGATCCAGGAATATATGCGCCACACGCCCGAAACCGACGCCGTCTTCCCGCACGCCTACAGCTTTGCCGACGGCATGCTCCATCCGGGCGACGCGCCAGGACTCGGCGTCGATATCGACGAGGCGCTCGCCGAAAGCTTTCCCTACGCCCGCGCCTATCTGCCCGTGAACCGGCTCGAGGATGGGACGATGTGGAGTTGGTGATGCGAAGCGCTCTTCTGATGCTGGCGTTGCTCGCCGCCCCTGCGGCGGGGCAGGAGCATCAGCCGATGCGCCCCGCGACGGCCGACGAGCAAAAGGCGCGCGCCGCCGTGGTGATCGCCAACTATCGCTTCGACGACCTGCTTTGGGAAAACGACCGCATCGCGTTTCGCATCTATGGCCGCGCGTTGGAGGCCGCCGAGCCGCCGTCGTCGTCGGGGATCGACGCGTGGGGCAAGCGCGTGCGTTGGCCCTTCATGGACCGGCAACTGCGCACCGGCGACCAGCATTCCGACCATGGCGAGGGGATCGATTTCTACAATGTGGGCACCGGGCGCGGCGTCGGCGGGCTTGGCATCTGGTACGACAACAAGCTCTGGACGTCGCGCAACTATGTGCGGCCGCGCATCCTGCAACCGGGCCCCGGCGTTGCCGATTTCACCGTCGATTACGAGCCTTGGCCGGTCGATACCCAGCGCACAGTGCGCGAGACGCGGCGTTTCACCCTGCCCGCGGGGACGAACTTCACGCGGATGACCTCGACCATCGCGTCGAACAGCGGTGCAGAGATGATCGTCGGCATCGGCATTTCGAAACGGCCGATCAATGGCAGCAAGCTCGGCGAGGTTCGGAAAGACGAGGCCGGCGCGCGCCTGAGCTGGTGGGGGCCTGCCGACGGCGATGGCGATAGCGGCAAGGGGCGGATGGCGGCGGCGGTGATCGTCGATCCAGCGAGTTTTGCGGGTTTTGCCGAGGACGCCGACAATGTTCTGATCCTTGTACGCGTCCAGCCCGGTCGACCGTTCGTCTATTATAGCGGCGCGGCGTGGGATCGCGGCGGGGACTTTGCGACCCTCGAGGCCTGGAATAGCTATGTCGACGCGCAGCGGCCCGATTTCCGGCCCTAGCCAGTTTCGCGGCGCGGTGATAACGCATCATCCATGGCGATAACCAAGGCGGCATCGCTGGCGGATGATCTGGTCCAGCGCTTCGAGGAACAGATCGAAACGGGCGAGATGCCCGTCGGATCGCGTTTCCCGACCGAAAAAGAGATCACCGAGACGTTCGGCGTCAGCCGCACCGTGGTGCGCGAGGCCTATTCGCGGCTGTCCGCGCGCGGATTGCTTGAATCGCGGCGCGGGTCGGGGGCCTATGTGCCCGATGGCGCTCAATATCGCGCTTTTCAGGTCACCGCCGAAGAGATCGGCGAGATCGACGATGTGCTGAAACTTCTCGAAATGCGCATGGGTTTCGAGGCCGAGATGGCGGACCTTGCGGCCCGGCGCCGCACCGACGCCGATCTGGCGGCGCTGCACCGCACGCTCGCGGCGATGGAGGAAAGCAGCGACGTCGATGCTTCGGTCGACGCCGACGCGGCTTTTCACGCCGCGATCGCGAGCGCGACGGGCAACCCTTATTTTCTGCGCTTTACGCAGTTTCTTGGCGTCCGGTTGGTTCCGTCACGGCGGTTATATCTGCAGGGCGACGATCCTGTCCGGCACCAGCGCTATGCCCAGACGATCAACCGCGATCATGAGGCGATCGTGGCGGCGATCGAGGCGGGCGACCCTGTCGCGGCGCGCCGCGCTGCCCGCCGGCACATCGAAAAATCGATCCTCCGCTATCGCACGCTCAAGGAGAGCCGGTAACCGGGCGCCGAATCGAGGCCGCGACGATGGCCGAGAATGGGTCAAAGGGGAAATTAGCTATCTACTGACCTTGATTTCGACTCGTGATGCTCTATTCCAACGGCCGTGCAAGGCGATCCCGACAATTACATCAGCCTGCTGTCTGCCGCGCAGATCGAAACTTTGCGGCATGTTTATGAGCACAAAAATTCCAAACAGATCGCGCGGCTGATGAACGTCTCTCCGCACACCGTCGATGAGCGTGTGCGCCGGGTGTTAAAAAAACTTAATGTTTCTAACAGGATAGAGGCTGCGCGCATTTTGGCGGTTAACGGTGTCTTCGATCATGTTACCCCTTATCAGCCTTTGACATATCAATTGATCGACCTTGGCGAGGTTGCTCCGCCCCCCGATGCGGATGGGGGGCGCAGTTCGTTTCGGCGATTTTTCGATATAGGTTCGCCATTTCCTACCGCGTCCCAGCCGGCCAACCGGCATGGGTTGATGGAAAGGATAATTTGGCCGATTTTGATCGCTTTTGCGACAATATTGGCCTTCTCCGCCCTCTATTCGATCCTTGTCGGACTCGGTCGTGTTCTGACCTGATGTTCGAACGAATGCTGCGGGGGGGAACCGGTAGCATTCTTTTTCAAGGAAAAAGCTATGCTGAATCAACGAGTTTCTGCGGCGAAGAAGATAGCCTCCGACCTGCATTTGGCCGAAGACGCCATCGACGAAGCGATGATCCGCATCGCCCAGCTCGCCGCGACGCTACCCACCGCGCGCCGCGAAACCAACATGTCGGCGATCGTCGGCCAGGACGCGATGGCCAAGGTCGCGCATGCGCTGGCCGCCGCCGGCGAAGTTCGCCAGCTGCTTACCGATGCGCATCTGGCGCTGACGGTGACGCAGAAGGAAGTCGGCCTCGGCACGCGCATGTTCGGCGCGGGCGTCAAGCCGGCCGCTGCGAAGCTGGTTGACGAAGGCAGCAACGATCATTCGGGTGTCGACGCCCCGTCGTTCGCGAAGGCCGGTTGATCCGCAAGAAAGGTTGATAGCCACAATGTGGTCCGTGGCGATTTATTATGCTGTTTTGCTCATCACGGTGGCCGTCGCGATCAAGCGCGGCGGGCCACTGGAACGCTGGGCAGCCTATACAGCATTGATCGCCTCGGTCCTCACCAGTGCCCTGACGCCTTTTCCGACCTGGACCGATATTGAACTGAATATCTTCGTCATCGACGTGCTGGTTTTGCTGAGCTTCTGGTTCATCGCGATGCGCACGCAGAGTTTCTGGCCTTACTGGATTACCGGATGGCAATTGATCGCCATTTTCGGGCATATCCAGAAGTTCATGTTCTCGGAGATATTGGCGCGACCCTATTCGCTCCTCTCAGTCTATATATCGTACCCGATCCTGCTGCTGATCATCTATGCATCGGGTTCGTCCAGTCGGCGGAGTGACGTTACGGCCTGATATGTGGCTCCCCAGGGGCATCGTCACATGCAGCAATTTTCGAATCAAGAAATTGCCGAACTGAAATCGCGGGTCGACCAGATCCATGACCTGCTTGCGGGCCGCGGCGAGGAATCGCCCGTCGCGACGTTGCGCGCGGTCGACAGCAGCCGGCCCGAGGCGCTCCAAAAGACAGGGCTGCTCGACCAGCTGTCGTTCAGCATCCAGATGCGCCGCATCCGCCGCAGCCATTTCGGCAGCGCCGAAATGTCGGGACCGGTGTGGGACATGATGCTCGACCTGATGCTCGCGGGCGCGCACGGCCGTGTCCTCAGCGCCAGCGATCTGGCGACCGGCGCGGGCGTCCCGCTCTCGTCGGGGCTGCGCATGATCAGCGCGCTCGAACGGTTGGGACTGGTGCACCGCTCGATCGACGAGCGCGACCGGCGGCGGACGATCGTCCGGCTCACCGATATCGGAACCGAACGCATGGCCACCTATTTCGAAAAAATTGGCACCGCCTGGCAGACCGCGCAGACGCTGGCCGCCTGATTTCCCTCGATCGGGTGCGGGCCGACTGGTCGCGCGCGCCGCACCCGGTCACCTCTATTCGGTCATTTCCTTCATCATGCGGTCGACCTTGATCATCGCCTCGCGCTTGATCTGACAGATGCGCGCGGCGCTGACATCGAGGGTCAGGCCGATTTCGTGCAGGTTGAGCTCTTCGAAGAAATAGAGCTGCAGCACCATCTGTTCGCGATGCGACAGGCGGCCGACGCACTGGCGCAGCGCGCCCATCAAATCCTCCTGTTCGCACCGCTCGTCGGCGCCAGCGTCTTCGTCGGCGGCAAGGAAAGCGCCGATATCGGTGAGCTCGTCGAGCGAGGTCGAGCGGCCATGCGTCGCATTGCGTTCGAGCGCGAAATAATCCTCCGCCGACATGTCGAACGCAACCGCCATTTCGGCCGTCGTCGGCGCGCGCATCAATTGCTGTTCGAGCGTGCTGCGCATCGCATGAATCCGCTTCGCCGCAACCATCGCCGAGCGGCCGACATCGGCCTCGCGGCGCAGCTGGTCGATCATCGCGCCGCGGATGCGCGTCGTGGCATAGGTGGCAAAGGCGAAACCGCGCTCTTCATAATTGCGGCTCGCCTCGATCAGCGCGATCAGCCCGGTCTGGATCAGATCGTCGAGCTCGCTCGTCCGCGACACGCGCGAAAACACCTGCCACGCGATCTTGCGGACCAGCGGCGAATATTCCTCGACCAGCGCCTCGACGCTTTCGCCATAGCCGCGCGCGCGCGGCGCGCGGCCGGCGGTCCCGGCAAATTGCTCGGCGGGCTCAATTCTCATGCGATTGGTCCTCCATGTGGGCTTCGGGCCCGGACGCGAGGCGGGGCACTTCGGCGCCGATCGTCGCGACGATTTCGGTCTGTTTGTTCGCCGGGATTTCGAGGTACGAAATGACCGCGACGTCGGGGAAGGTGGCGCGCACCAGCCGCGAGAGGGCGGAGCGGCAGATCGGCGAGGCGACAAGCGCGAAGCTGCGTGTCTGCAGGAGCAGCGGTTCAACCGCCTGGCCGACCTGTTCGATGATCGTCATCGCCATGCCATGTTCGAACGGCCATTCGGCCGCCGGGTTGGCACGCACCGCCTGGTTCAGCAGCATCTCGACCTCGGGGCTGAAGGTGACGACGGGCAACGGCATCCGGCTCGGGACGATCGTCTGGACGATCAGCGCACCGATGCGCTGGCGCACCGCTTCGACGAGGTCGATTTCGCCGAGCTGCTGCGCCGCAAGCGACACCATCGCCTCGGCGATCTTTCGGAAGTCGCGCAGCGGCACACGCTCGACGAGCAGGGATTTGCAGAGGCTGGCGACGCGCGGCAGCGAATAGCCCTGCGGCGACAGATTCTGCGCGAGCTGCGGATAATGGACCTTGAGATTCTCGATCAGCGACTGCGCGTCGTCGATCCCGAACAGTTCGGCGGCGGCGCCGACGATGCTGTTGTTGAGATGCGTCGCGACGACGGTCGCCGGGTCGACGACGGTATAGCCCGCGGCGATCGCATCATTCTGCATCGCTTTGGGGATCCACAGCGCATCGAGGCCGAAGGTCGGGTCCTTGCACGGACGACCGACAACCTTGGTGACGAGGTCGCCCGAATCGAGCGCGAGCATTTCGTTGGGGAAGACCTCGTCCTCGCCGACGATCACCCCGGCGACCGAGATGCGATAGACGTTCCCGGGCAGCGACAGGTCGTCGCTGACCTTCACCGGCGGGACGACGAAGCCGAGTTCCTTCGACAATTGGCGGCGGATGCCCGTGATGCGCGTCATCAGCGGCGAACCCTTGCGTTCGTCGACAAGGGTGACGAGCGCATAGCCGATCTCGAGCTGGCACGCGCTCGCGTCGCTGACGTCAGCCCACTCGATCCGCGACGGATCGGGCGCGGGGGCGGCGGGTTCGGGCAGCTCGGCGATCGCGGCGGCGCTGCGGCGCAGCTGCCAGCCGATGCCGAAGGACAAGGCCGCAGCTGGCAGGATCAGCATCTGCGGCATCGAGGGGACGAGCCCGAGGATGAAGAGAATGCCGCCGACCGCCATCCACACGGTGGGCGAGGCGAACTGGCTGCTGATCTGGCCGCTGAGGTCGAACGGCGAGGCGACGCGGGTGACGATCGCGGCGGCGGCGATCGAGAGCAGCAGCGCCGGGATCTGCGCGACGAGAGCATCGCCGATCGCGAGCGTGACATAGTTGCTGCCGGCTTCGGAGAAGCTGAGGCCATGGCTGAAGATCCCGAGGATCAGCCCGCCGACGATGTTGACGAACAGGATCAGCAGGCCGGCGATCGCGTCGCCCTTCACGAATTTCGAGGCACCATCCATCGAGCCGTAGAAATCGGCTTCGGTCGCGACTTCGACGCGGCGGGCCTTGGCTTCTTCAGGGCTGAGCAGCCCGGCGTTGAGGTCGGCGTCGATCGCCATCTGCTTGCCCGGCAAGGCGTCGAGGGTGAAGCGCGCCGACACTTCGGACACGCGCCCGGCACCCTTGGTGATGACGACCATGTTGATGATCATCAGCACGAAAAAGACGAACAGGCCGACGACATAGTCGCCGCCGATCAGCACCTGCCCGAACGCCTCGATGACATGGCCGGCCGCGGCAGTGCCCTCGTGCCCGTGGACGAGCACGACGCGCGTCGAGGCGACGTTGAGCGCGAGGCGGAACAGCGTCGCGAGCAGCAGGACGGTCGGGAAGGACGAAAAATCGAGCGGCTTGGCTGCCGACAGCGCGACCATCAGGATCGCGAGACTGATCATGATATTGGCAACAAAGCTGATGTCGAGGATCAGCGGCGAAACCGGGATCACCATCAAGCCGACGAGGATCAGCATCCCGACGGGCAGCGCGGCGGCGCCGGCCATGCGGCCGATGTTGCCGAGGTTGAAGCCGGCGGTCATGCCGCGCCTCCCGAAAGCGACGCGAGCCGCCGATAGGCATCGGCGGCAAAGCCCATCGAGAGGGTCTTTGGCATAGGTTGGATATCCATCATTTGCAGCGGCGGGCGTCCGCCGCCGGCGCCCGCGAGACCGCTCGAACTGCTCGCTTGCGCGTGCCAGCCCGACGGGGCGAAGGGCTTCATATTTTCGATCTTGCCGCCGTCCTCGAGCTTCACGCGAAAGCGTTCGCGGATCTCGGCGAGGCTGCGCATGCTGCCGTCGGGGGCGTAGAAGACCGAGCGGTTCGCGGCCGCGGCCTCGGGCATCATCGTCGCGCCGGGCTGGTCGGGGTTCGCTGCGAGCGCGGTCAGGAAATTGGCGGCACCGCCGCTGCCCAGGAAATGCGCAAGATAGAGGTCGACGGGTTCGGCGCTGCGGCCGATCCGGCTTTCGATATAGTCGCGGTTATCGCCGGTCAGCGCGGCGGCCATGCTCGACGAGGCCGCGGGGTCGTCGCGCAGGTCGAGAATTTGCTGGCGGAGCGTGGGATCGGCGACCGACAGTCGCCCCGACGCATCGCGGCCGATCGCGTCGGCGGCCCAGGCGAGCCCGTGGTTCGCGCCATGGCGATCGAGCGTTGCGAGCCAGGTCTGCTTGGTGAACTGATAGAGCCCGCGCGCCGACGAGGTCGACGCTTTCGCGGTGGGATTATAACCGCTTTCGACGCGCGCGACGTCGACCAGATAATCGAAATCGATCCCCGTGCGCGCCGACGCGCTCTGCACCGCATCCATGACGGGTGCGGCGATGCGGGTGGAGCCCAGGGGATTGTTGACTGCGTTCATGGTTTTGGTTCCGCTTGTTCAGCAGACCAAAAGCAATCATCGTGCCATTTCGCAGAAACGGCGGATATTTATCTGGTTATCAGTAGCTTAAAGCCGCACCGCGCGGCCGGGTGCCGCGGATGTCATGGTTTTTGTCAATCCTCTGACGCGTCCAGTTCTTCAAGATGTTGACGCGCATCGCGGCGGCTTCGAGCTGGTTGAGCGTCTGGCCCATCAGCGCGCGGGCGCGATGTTCGCTGCCCGCGGGGATCGCCACGCCGCGGAACAGGATCACCGCGGTCGCCAGCTCTTCGGTCGCGGCGATGATCGCGCCGGCGTCATGTCCGTCGAGCGCGCCGACCAGGTCGTTGAGCCGCGATTGCAGGTCTTCCATCTGTGCCTGCATCATTCGCCCCCGCGGCCGTGAAAGTCGATCATCGCGCTGGCGATGATCGCGGGATGCACGCCATAGCTGCCGTTGGCGATCGCGGTGCGCAGCGATGCGACCCGCGCGATGTCGACCGGCGGCGCCTGATCGGCGAGGTTGGTCGCAAGGCGGTTCAACCGCGCCGTCGGCAAATTGTCCTGCACCGGCTGAAGCTGTGCGGGCGCGCGCATCGCGGTTGCCGCTTCGCTGGCGACTCTGCGCAGCGGGCCGGCACGGCCGATGCCGCCGACTGGTCCGATCTTGCTGTCACCCGACATAAAAGCCTCCATCCGGTGCCGTCAGAAAAGTGACGACGCGGTTCACGAAGGCTTTAACGGACGGCGTTCGGGGCGATTAAGGCGGCTTGTCGCAAAAAGACAAAAGAAAGGCCCGGCGCCGTCGGAAAGCCGACAGCCCGGGCCAAGTGGGTGGGTCGTGAAGGGTATCAGTCTTGCAAGGTGGCGCGGCCCGGACCGGTGACGGTGGCGCTCAGCATCGATTTGGCGTCGTTGCCGCGCAAGGCGATCGTTTCGCCGACGCGGCCGTCCTGCGTAGCGACCGCGGCGTAGCTGATCGAATAGCTTTCGGTGTCGATCGTCACGCGGACATTGTCACCGCGGCGAATGACGGGGGCGCTCGTTGCGGGGCGGGCGAAGCTGGCCGCGACCGGCGCCGCACCCGCCGGGGCGGTCATCGGGACGCGCAGGCGCCAGCCGAGCGAGGCGCAGCGGACCGCGAGCGTCTGCGCGTCGATCGCGGTCACCGACGCCTGTTCGGGGCAGCGCGCGAGCTTGATGCGGCGATCGACCGGGGTCGCGTTGCGGCCCATCGCATTAGCGACCATGTCGGTCAGCACGTCGATCTTCTGCCAATCCTCATTGCCCTGCTCGGCGTGCGCGACGAGCGGGGCGGCAAGGGCGCATGCGGCGAGGCCAGCGAGGCGCGCGAGGGTTTTGCGGGACAAGGTCCATCTCCTTTGGTCCAAAATGGTTGTCCGTCTTTGTGCAGGAAGCGTGCCAGTCGCGGTTTGATGCGCGGTTGCCGGTATCGCGCGGCTCTGTCGTCAGTTTTTTGACTCACGCAAATTGGCGGTGCCGCAACATACAGTTAAATAACTGAAAATAAGTCATAAATACAGTTTGGCACGCCCATTGCATCATGCCTTGGTGTTTTCCGCGCGTTCGTGGCCGATCCGGCCCGGGCCCCGGCAAAAGGAATGTGATGATGGCATCCGAGAAACTCTTTGGCCTGCATGCGACGGCGTTGCAGCTGCGCAGCCAGCGCATGATGATGCTCGCGTCGAACATCGCGAACGCCGCGACGCCGAATTACAAGGCACGCGACATCGATTTCGCCAAGGCGCTCGACCTTGCGCAGCAGGGCGGCTCGACCGACAACGCGATCTCGTATCGCGTCCCGGTTCAGGCGTCGCTCGACGGCAACACCGTCGAAATGGCGACCGAGCAGACCGCCTATGCCGAAAACGCGCTCGCCTATCGCTCGAGCCTCTCCTTCCTCACCGGGCGCATCAACACGCTGACCCGCGCGATCAAGGGCGAATGACGATGAACGGCAATTTCTCCGTCTTCGACATCAGCGGCCGCGCGATGTCGGCGCAGCTCGTCCGGCTCAACACCACCGCGTCGAACCTCGCCAATGCGGGAACGGTCGCGGGCAGCGAGGCCGGTGCGTTTCGTTCGCTCAAGCCCGTGTTTCGCACCGTGATGGACGATCACGGCCGCGCGACGGTCCAGATCGACCAGGTCACGACCTCGAAAATGGCGCCGTCGAAGCGCCACGATCCGTCGAACCCGCTCGCCGACGCCGACGGCAACGTCTGGGAAGCCGCGGTCGATAGCGCCGCCGAGCTGGTCGAGATGGTCGAGACCGCGCGCCAGTATCAAAACAACGTCCAGGTCCTCGAAACCGCGAAAGGCCTGATCAACGAAACCCTCAGGATGGGACAGTAAAATGAGCGTCAACAGCATCACCAACAACAATCCACCCGTGTTCCAGCCCAAGGGCGGCAAGCAGATGGATCAGAGCGACTTCATGCGCCTGATGACTGCGCAGCTGTCGCAGCAGGACCCGTTCAACCCGGTCGATAACCAGCAGATGGTTGCGCAGATGGCGCAATTCTCGAGCCTCGCCGGGATCAGCGAGACGAACACCGTGCTCGCGAAGATTTCGGAGCAGCTGACGGCGCAGACCCAGCTGCTCAAAGATATCAAGGCTTCGCAGCCTTCGACCCCCACCACGCAGGAAGGATAAATCCATGTCATTCTATACTTCGCTCTCGGGCCTCAAGGGCGCGCAGACCGACATGTCGGTCATCTCGAACAATATCGCCAACGCCGGCGCGATCGGCTTCAAGCGCAGCAAGGCGCAGTTCGGCGACATCTTCGCCTCGTCGCCGACGCAGTCGACCAAGATGATCGCGGGCCAGGGCACGCGCCTCAACGGCATCACGCAGCAGTTCACGCAGGGGTCGTATGAAGCGAGCGAAAAGACGCTCGACCTCGCGATCGTCGGCGAAGGCATGTTCATCGTGAAGGGCGAGCCGCCGCGCGAAGCGATCAGCTACACGCGTAACGGCTCGTTCGAACCGACCCCCGACCGCTATGTCATCGACACGACGGGCGCGAAGCTGCAACTGCTGCCGGTCGACGCGAACGGCAATGTCACCGACAAGACGCTTGCCGGCGCCTTCGACATGCGCCTCCCCGAGGGTGCGCCGACCGACCCGACCTCGGGTCTCGTCAACGTCACGATCGGTCTCGACGGTCTGGTCACCGCGACCTTTGCGAACGGTGAAAACCAGAAGCTCGGGAAGGTCGCGATGGCGACCTTCCCGACGATGTCCGGCCTGCGCCCGAACGGCGATGCGCATTGGCAGTCGACGGGCGAAAGCGGCCCGCCGACGATCGACGCCGCGACCAACGGCCCGATGGGCGCGGTCCGCTCGGGCGCGCTCGAACGCTCGAACGTCGATATCACCGAGGAACTGGTGATGCTGATGTCGGCACAGCGCAATTTCCAGGCGAACGCGAAGGCGATCGAGGGCGCGTCGCAGCTGACCCAGACGATCATCGGCATGCGCTGACGCGCTGCTGACCGCCGCCTGCCGGGAGAATTTCGATGGACCGCCTCATCTACACCAGCCTCACCGCGATGCGGGGCAGCATGTCCCGGCAGACGGCGATCGCCAACAATCTGGCGAACGCCGAAACGCCGGGCTTCCGCGCCGACATGGCGAATGCGCAGACGCTGTGGCTCGATGGCAGCGGGCTCGATGCGCGCGCCATGTCGTCCGAGGAAGTCCTCGGCGCCGATATGCGCGCCGGCACTGTCACCTCGACGGGGCGCGATCTCGACATTGCGATGCAGGGCGATGCGCTGCTCGTCGTGCAGGCGAAAAATGGCGAAGAGGCTTACACAAAGCGCGGCGATCTGCAGATTTCGCCGAGCGGGCTTCTCACCACCGGCGACGGCAACCCCGTTCAGGGTGGGCAGGGGCCGGTGACGATCCCGCCCGCCGACGCGATCACCATCGACCAGGAAGGCCGGGTGTGGATCGTGCCGCAGGGCGGCGATCCCGAAAATCCGCAGGAGGTCGACCGGCTCCGGCTCGCGACCCCGACGGGATCGGACATCGCCAAGGGGCTCGACGGCCTATTCCGCGTGAAGGGCGGGGGCATATTGCCCGACGACCCCGAAGCGCGGCTGCTCACCCGCTCGATCGAAGGATCGAACGTCAGCGCGACCAGCGCGCTCGTCGAGATGATCGAGGCGAGCCGCAGCTGGGACACCCAATTGAAGATGATCGGCGACGTGCGCGACATGGACACCGCGACCGCCAGCCTGATGCAGCTTCCCCGTTAAGGAGATAAAGAGATGAGTATCGGTGCCTTGCACGTCGCGCGGACCGGTCTGGATGCCCAGGGCTTCCGGATGCAGGTGATCGCCAACAACCTCGCCAACGTCAACACGACTGGCTTCAAGCGCGACCGCGCAAGCTTCGAGACGCTGAGCTATCAGATGATGACGCAGGCCGGTGCCCCGTCGACGGCGGAAAACCGCTATGCCACCGGGCTCAACCTCGGCACTGGCGTCGCATTGAACGGCACCGCGCGCATGGACACGCAGGGCACGTTCCAGACGACGGGCAACGGGCTCGACGTCGCGATCGACGGCGCCGGCTATTTCCAGATCGAGATGCCCGACGGGCGCACCGGCTACACCCGCGCGGGCAATTTCGGCCGCGCCCCCGACGGCACGATCGTGACCTCGGGGGC